>JAEIGA010003293.1_pt1 | contig 25374 bp, 21 predicted proteins | sample 9270691 | NCBI WGS metagenome assembly JAEIGA01 (sample SAMN17057246, study PRJNA624740) | gut metagenome | biome: biome; isolation source: fecal sample | host: Bos grunniens | place: China: Xizang | collected 2019
ACAAGACTGTTCGGACAAACGGACTTTACCCGTTGGCTGTTAAATACGCTGTTCGTTTCCGCGTGTTCCTGCCTGTTGACGACCTTGTTTATCTTAATGGTCAGCTACGCGCTTTCTCGTCTTCGCTTTAAACTTCGCCGTCCGATTATGAATATCTTACTCGTGTTGGGTATGTTTCCGGGCTTTATGAGTATGATTGCCGTCTATTTTATCTTAAAGGCAATGAGTTTGACAAACTCCTTGACGGCTTTGATTTTGGTGTATTCGGGCAGCGCCGCGCTTTCCTATTATATCTGCAAAGGCTTTTTTGATACCATTCCCAAAGCAATGGAAGAAGCGGCTATTCTCGACGGGGCAAGCCGTTTGGCGATTTTTTGGAAAATTACCATGCCGCTCGCGAAACCGATTATCGTGTATACCGTTTTAACGTCGTTTATCTCCCCTTGGTGCGATTTCATTTTCGTAAATACGATTATCAGCGATCGGAGCAAATATACAGTATCGTTGGGGCTATATAAAATGATAAACGCAGAGAAAAGCAGTTTTAACGATAACTTCACTCTTTTTTGCGCAGGCGCAACGGTGGTGGGCGCGATTATCGTGTCGCTGTTTATGAGTATGCAACGCTACTACGTGGAAGGGATTACGAGCGGTGCAGTTAAAGGTTAAAAAAATTTCAAACGAAAAAAGCAAGTCGATTGACTTGCTTTTTTCGTTGGCGACCCAAAACGGGCTCGAACCGTCGACCTCCAGCGTGACAGGCTGGCGCTCTAACCAACTGAGCTATTGGGCCAAAAAATATATATAAGGAGAGTATGTTCGTGTTTGGTGGGCCTTCACGGATTCGAACCGCGGACCAATCGGTTATGAGCCGACAGCTCTGACCACTGAGCTAAAGGCCCGAACGTGCTTTCGGGAGAACTTCTCACACGACGCTTGATTATAATAAACGATTTGCGTAAAAAAGTCAAGTAAAATTGCTTAAAAAACAAAAGTTTTTTTTCGACCAAACAAACTTTTTTTCGGCAAAAACGGACAAAATTCTTATTTAGGCGTCCTGTATAATAGTTCTGCTACGAAAGGAGGACGTTATGCAAATAAAAGCAAAATGGCGCGGAAGCGAAGTATATATCACCTTAGAAGGGGAAATCGACGAACACTCGGCGGGCGAAGCTCGCCGAAACGCCGATAAAATAGCCGAAAAAAGCGCGGGCGCAACCCGCGTGATTTTCGATTTGCAAAAAGTATCGTTTATGGACTCTACGGGAATAGGTTTTTTAATCGGAAGATATAAAACCTTTCGTCGCTACGGGATTCCTATGTACATAACGAGTCCGAATTTGTCGGCGGATAAAATTTTGGCAATGAGCGGGGTATACACCCTAATTCCGCGCGTGTAATATAAGGAGAAGACTATGAAGAACTATATGAAACTCGAACTTTTGGCTGTTAGCGAAAACGAAGGTTTTGCAAGAAACGCCGTCGCGGCGTTCGCCCTGTCGTTAAATCCTACCGTTTCCGAGCTTTCGGATATTAAAACGGCGGTTTCCGAAGCCGTCACGAACTGTATCGTACACGCCTACCGCCATGCGGACGGGGAACAAAAAATCGTGATAGAATGTATTGCGGAAGAAGGTAAGGACGGGGGGATTTTACATATCGCGATTGCCGATCAAGGCTGTGGGATTGATAACCTTACGCAAGCGCTCACTCCCTTTTTCACCACGCTCGAAGGGGACGAACGCTCGGGAATGGGCTTTACGATTATGCAAACCTTTATGTCGGACTTTTCCGTAAAAAGCGAGAAAGGAAAAGGTACGACGGTGCGTATGAGTAAGCGGTTTGCCCTTGAAAGCGCGCGAGAAAACATAGGCTAAGGTAGGGGTTAGGTGTTAGACGAACGGACGACAATCGAATATATCCGCCGAGCAAAAGCAGGGGAAGCTACCGCAAAGGAGCAACTTTTAGAGCATAACGTTTCGCTCGTGAAATGTATCGTGAAAAGGTATTTGGGCAAGGGCGTGGACTACGACGATTTATTTCAGCTTGCGAGTATGGGGTTTTTAAAAGCCATAGCGGGGTTTGACGAAAGCTACGGCGTTAAATTCTCGACCTACGCCGTGCCTATGATTGCGGGGGAAATCAAGCGGTTTATGCGGGACGACGGGTCGGTGAAAGTTTCCCGCGCTATGAAACAAACGGCAAAGGAAATCAACGGATTTATCGAAACCTACGTTGCCGAGCACGGCAAACAACCCGCGCTTTCGGTGATTGCGGAAACCTTTCGTTTAGAAGAAAGCGAAGCGGTGTTCGTGATGGGCTCGTCGCGTATGCCGTTGTCTTTGCAAAGCGGGCCTGAGAATAAGGACGGGAAAGAACGGGAGCTGATAGAAACGTTGCCGTCGGTGGATAACCAAGAAGAAATGTTAGACAGTTTGTTGCTACGGCTTGCGATTGAAGAACTTTCCGAACGGGATAAAAAAATAATCGTTTTAAGGTATTTTCGGGATATGACGCAAAGCGAAGTTGCGGAAAAAATCGGCGTAAGTCAGGTGCAGGTTTCGCGGATAGAAAACAGAATTATCAAAGAATTCCGTCAAAAACTAATCGGCTGACGGCGCGGGAATAAGAAAATTTTTCCGCGTCGTTCTTTTTTGGGTGTAAATTTGTTGTAAAAGAAAAAAAAATTTGTTATAATAACGATAGTATGAAAAAACGCAAGGAAGAAAAGCGGGGGATTCTCGCGGAATTATTAGGCGAGCCTACGCCTTTTAAAGCGTCAGGGCTGGCGTTTACGCTTGCGGCGTTGTTGCCGCCGGTGCTTTTTTTCGTGTTTTTGTCTTTCGTGCCTAAGGTCGGGGAAGACAAACCCGATTGGTATTTATACGCAAGCTTTATTTTTCCACAGCTTTCCTTTGCGCTCGTCGCTTGGATTTTTTACCGTTTTTCCCGCTCGCAGACGGGAATGGGCTTTAAGAGCTGTTTAAAAACGCAGTTTGCCTGTAAAAAACGCTATTATTTTATAGCGATTGCTATGCAGTTTGGGCTATTTTCGCTTTCCTTTGTAAACTCCTTATTTATCAATCTTTTAGGCGGAATAGGCTACGAGCCGACGGAAATCCTATTGCCGAGTTTAGACGGGGTTGGATTCGTCGGCGTGCTTTTGAGCGTTGCGTTGCTTCCCGCTATTTTCGAAGAACTCATTTTCAGGGGCGTATTGCTTTCGGGCTTAAAAGATTTCGGGAGCGTATCTGCCGCGCTCGTTTGCGGTGGACTGTTCGCGCTTTATCACCAAACCCCCGTGCAAACGGTCTATCAGTTCGTTTGCGGTTTTGCGTTCGCTTGGGTAGCCATTAAGGCGGGGAGTATTTTGCCTACCGTTGTGGCGCATTTTATCAACAACGCATTTATCGTTTGCACCGAAAAATTCGGTTTTCCCGTTGTATTTGAATACGCGCTGTTAGGCGTATCCGCCGTATGCTTAATTTTCACGGTCGTTTGGTTTTTAACGATTGATAAAAAGACGAAACCCGCCACCGCTACGAAATCGGATAAATACGAGTTTTTAAAATGGTCGGCGGTGGGCGTGGCGTTTTGTTTGCTCGTTTGGCTTTTAAATCTTATCGACGGTATCGTGGGGCTGAGCTAAGGGGGAAAGATGCAAAAGATTTATTTCGTAGTAGTTGGTAAAATTAAAGAAGCTTTTTATCGCGACGCCGTTTCAGAATACTGCAAACGCCTTTCCCGTTTTGCAAAAATCGAAATCAAAGAACTTGCGGAAGGCGCAAATTTAGAAACGGAAGCAGACGATATTTTACGCGCCGTCAAAGGCTACACGATTGCGCTTGCGGTAGAAGGCGAAAAGCTTTCGAGCGAGAAGCTTGCGAAAAAACTCTCGTCGCTTACCGACGCGGGCAAAGAGATTACCTTTATTATCGGCTCGTCGTGCGGGTTATCCGAGCGTGTAAAAAAATCTGCGGATTATCTTTTATCCTTTTCGGATATGACCTTTCCGCACCAGCTCATGCGCGTAATTTTATCCGAACAAGTCTACCGCGCGTTTATGATCAATGCCGGCTCAACCTATCATAAATAACCCCGTTCTTTCTCAGGAATAGGAAATCCAGAAACTCAGTTTTTGGTGGGGTGCAGGGGTGAAACCCCGAAAATATATGCGGGATTATCCCCTTGACCCTTAGTTAAAGGGAAGTTAGACTTGCACTCTTTACAGCTCGTCAGCGTATACTATACGTATGGATATTTATGAAAGTATACGAAATTTCTACGAGCGTGTGAAAACGGAAAAACGGGTGATAGGAAAAAGCGTGTTGGGGCGGAGTATTTTTGCCGTTAAAATCGGGCGCGGAAACCCCGTAGGGATTGCGACTTACGCGATTCACGGTAGGGAGTTTATCACCGCAAAACTTGCCGTAGCGCATTACGCAAGAGAGATTACGGGGAGTTTGTGGATTGTACCGCTCGTTAATCCCGACGGCGCGCTCCTTTCACAGCGCGGGCTTGCGAGCGTGGCGAATAAGAAATATCGGCGGGCGTTGGAAAGGTTTTCTGCGCAAGAGCTTAGGCTTTGGAAAGCCAACGCACGGGGCGTGGACCTGAACGTTAATTTTGATGCGGACTGGGGAAAGGGCGTTCAAAATTTAAAAACAGCAGGCGCGCAAAATTATATCGGGGAAAAACCGTTTTCTGAACCCGAAACGCTTGCTTTGAAAAATTTCACCCAAGAAATACTGCCTGATTACACGCTGAGTTATCACACCAAAGGGGAAGAAATTTATTGGTATTATTATCAATCTTTGCGTACCTGCTCCCGTGATAAACGGTTAGCGGAAGTAATTTCCCGTTCGACGGGGTATCCTTTAAAACGCACGCAAGGGAGCGTAGGCGGGTATAAGGATTGGTGTATTAAAAAACTGAAAATTCCTGCCTTTACGGTGGAAGTCGGGGACGACGAATTAACTCACCCGATAGGCGAAGAAGGCTTGGAGAATATCTTGCAAAAAAACGGCGACACGCCTCGCGCGTTGTCGGAAGCGGTCGCTAAGCTATATTTATAAAGAGTAGAAAAATGAGAAAATTAACGAGAGAAGAAAAATTTATGCGCGCGGCAATTCGCGCGGCGAAACGCGGGTTAGCGCAAGGCGAAGTCCCGATAGGCGCGGTCGTGGTCGTCGACGGGAAAATCGTTGCGCGCGGGTATAACCGCAGAGCAAAACTGCAACTTGCTTCTGCGCACGCGGAAATGATGGCGATTGACAAAGCCTGTAAGGTTTTCCATTCTTGGCGTTTGCCCGAAGGCGCGGAGCTGTACGTGACGTTAGAGCCTTGCCCTATGTGTATGGGCGCGTCGCTCAACGCGCGGGTGGACAAGCTGTATTTTGGCGCGCGTGAACAAAAGGGTAGGTCGCTGACCGCAGAGCTTGCCGAAGCAAATCTCGTAAACCATAAAACGGAAGTAATCGGCGGGGTGCTTGAAGACGAGTGTTCCGCTCTCTTGACGGCGTTTTTCAGCGGGTTAAGGCAAAAGGCAAAAGAAGAAAAAGAACGCTTGAAAGAAAAAGGGGAAGAAAAGGCGTAAATATTTATTTTTAAATAAATTTAAAAAACCGCCTTTAATCGGTTGACTTACGCGCCGAAAAAAGTTATTATAATAATGTCAATGCGGGGGAGCGCGGGAAATTTAGCCCGCCAAATGAATACGAATGAGAAAAATCCGCTTTAAGCGTGCGCGGTAAAGCGCCGTGAACGGCGAATAAAAATACAAGGAAGGTAGTTTATGATTACTCACGGAAATGAAATCAAATTGTTTTCCGGCAACTCCAACCGCCCTTTGGCGGAAGCGATTGCCAAAAAGCTCAATACCGAGCTTGGCGGCATTGAAGTTTCGACCTTTTCCGACGGCGAAATTAACGTCCACATTGCGGAAACCGTTCGTGGTAGAGACTTGTTTATTATTCAATCCACGTCTTCGCCCGTCAACGATAATCTGATGGAACTGTTGATTATGATCGACGCGGCAAAGCGTGCGTCGGCTGGCAGAATTACGGCGGTTATTCCCTATTTCGGGTATGCCCGTCAGGATAGAAAAGCCCGCTCGCGCGATCCTATCACGGCAAAACTCGTGGCAAATCTTATCACGGCGGCAGGCGCTGACCGCGTTTTGACGATGGATTTGCACGCGGAACAAATTCAAGGCTTTTTCGATATCCCCGTCGATAATCTTCTCGGCGGACCTACTCTTTGCAACTATTTTGCAAAGCAGGGGAATATCGACGTAGTCGTTGCGCCCGATCTCGGATCGGTAAAAAGAGCGAGAAAGGTTGCGGAAAAATTCGGTGTGCCTATTGCGATTATCGACAAGCGCCGTCCCAAAGCGAACGTAATGGAAGTTATGACGATTATCGGCGACGTAAACGGCAAAAACTGCTTGATGCTCGACGATATGATCGACACGGCAGGCACGATTTGTCAAGGTGCGCAAGCTCTTCGCGATTTCGGCGCGAAGGATATCTACGCAGGCTGTACGCACTCCGTTTTAAGCGGACCTGCTATTGAACGCTTGAAGAATTCGGTTATCACCAAGCTCGTTATGCTCGACACGGTGTTGATGCCCGAAGAAAAGAAAATCGATAAATTCGAATTCTTGTCCGTTGCGGATATTTTTGCGGCGGCGATTGAAAACGTATATCTCGATAAACCTATGTCGAAATTATACGACTAAGAAAAAATACTTAACACGAAAGAAAAACCTGCCGTCGCTTTTCGCGGCGGCGGTTTTCGGTAAAAAGGACGAAATATGTATCTGATAGTAGGACTCGGCAACCCCGAGAAAAAATACGAAAAAACCTTTCATAATATGGGTTTTTTAGCGGCGGGCGATTTAGTGGAATTGCTCGGCGTAAAGTTCAAAAAAACGGAATGTGAAGCTTCGGTGGCAGAAGCATACGTTAGCGGGGAAAAGGTGATTATTGCCCGTCCTTTGACGTATATGAACAACTCGGGCAGGGCGGTGAAACAACTGCTGGCGAAATATAAAATCCCTGAAGAAAATCTACTCGTTATCTACGACGACTACGACTTACCGAAAGGCAAAATCCGTATCCGCGCTTCGGGTAGCGCGGGCACGCATAACGGTATGCGCAGTATTATCGGGGAAACGGGCTTAAAGAATTTTCCGCGCATAAGAATAGGTATTCGCGACGAAAACGTGAATATTCCGATTATAAACTACGTATTATCGGAAATTTCCAAGCCCGACTACGAACTGTTTGCGAACGCTTGTCGCCGCGCGGCAGAAGCTTCGGCGGAATTTGCAAACGGTAAAGATATACAACTCGTTATGGGCAAATTCAACGCCGAACCCTAAAAGGACTTGTTCTCTTTGAAAAAGGTCAAGGGGATTATCCTTATCAGGAAGTCCAGAAACTCAGTTTCTGGCGGGTGTGGGCAGAGCCCACAAACTAACGGACACAGGAAAGCAAAACGCAGTTTTGCGTTATTTTCGTGGCTTTGCCACGCAATCGCCCTAAGGGCGAAACAACGCAACCTACGGTTGCTTGAATTGGGCATATATTTGCGGGGTTTCACCCCTGCGCCCCACCAAAAACTGAGTTTTTGGATTTCCCGTTTTGCCCTTGCTCCCTTTTATAAAAGGGATAGAATAACCAAGATATGAAGAACTTTTTTTCCTTTAATCAAATAGGGGGCGAATATCCCGCTCTTGCTGACGAACTCCGTCGTGGTACGCCTACGGCGGTTTTTGGCGTGGCGGATAGCTTGAAATATTTAATCGCCACTATGATTGAACAACCCGTGCTTTATATCACGGCGGACGGCGTGTCCGCGCAAAAGGTCGCCGAGAACGTTGCGGCACTTTCGGGAAAAGAAACGGCGGTGATTTCCGCTAAAGACGAAGTTCTTTTATACCGTAAGGCGCTTTCTAAAGACTCCTTGTTTAAACGGCTTTGCGGGGTGCGCGCGCTGACTACGGGCTGTGCGTTCGTCGCGTGCGAAATCGACGCGCTTTTACAGCTGTTTCCGAAAAATTTACCCGTCGTAAGCTTGAAAGAAGGGGAAGACTTTGCGTTTGAAAGCTTGGCGAAAACGCTCGTGGAAATGGGCTATCAGCGTAGCTACGAAGTGGAAAGTAAAGGCTCGTTCGCTTTGCGGGGGGATATTTTGGATATTTATCCCGTAAACGAACAAAACCCCGTACGCGTAGACTTTTTCGGGGATACCGTTGAAAAGATTAAACCTTACGACGCCGTGTCAGGCGAACGCTTGGAAGGACGGAAAACTCTGGATATTCTTTCGGCGACAGACGTTCTATTGTCGCAAACGGACTTACTGCGCGTGAAAGAAACGTTGCAAAAAGGATTAAAAGACTATAAGGATACGCAGGCTTTTCAGCGCGCGCAAGAGATTGCCGACGGGGTGGTAGCAGAAAACGGCGAAACGTCGTTCGTGCTTCCGCTGTTGGAAAACGCCGTGCCGATTTTTCAGCTTTTGCCCCAAGAAACGGTAATCGTATTCGACGAAGGCAAAACGCTGTTTGATAAACTCAACGCGTTATATAAAGAACACGAAGAACGTTTTTCACGCTTGTTTTCAGGCGGGGAAGCCTTTGCGTTTACCCGCTTACAGCTTTTGGAGAAACAGGACTTTTTAGACGGCTTGAAGAAGTTTAGAAACCTTGCGTTGCAAACGTTCACGGGCAATCCCTTTTTCTTTTCTCCCTTAAAAATTTTCAATTTATCGTCAACGCCGACGGCGAAATATTTGAACGGTTTTCCCGAACTTTTCACCGACGTTAGGAACTGGCTCAAAGGGGAGTATCGCGTGTTGCTGTACACGGGCGACGCGAACAGAGCCGTCAAGCTTTCCGAGCTGTTCTCAGAAGAATATCTCTCCCCCCGCCCGCTGGCGGAAACGCTCGACGAACAAAAAGGCGTGAGCGTGATATCGAAAAAACTCGATAAAGGGTTCGTCTTGCACGAATGTAAGCTCGCCGTAATCGGAACGGGGGATTTATATACGAAACCCGCGCAAAACAAACGCTTGCGCCGTCGTCGCGGGGATATGTTCTCCGCGCCAGAAGTGGGGGATTACGCCGTTCACGAAACGCACGGGATTGGCAAAGTAATCGGCACGAAAAAAATCGAAACGACGGACGGGACGAAAGAATATATTGCCCTTGAATACGCAGGTGGCGACGTGTTGTACGTACCCGCCGAGTGCATGGATACCTTGTCGAAATACGTGGGCGACGCAAGCCCGTCCCTTTCTAAAATCGGCGGAGCGGACTTTGAACGGGTTAAAGCGCGCGTGAAAGCGTCGCTGAAAAAACTCGCTTTCGATTTAAAGAAACTATACGCCGAACGCGCTGAATCGCGCGGGTACGCTTTTCCTGAAAACGCGGTGTTTATGGACGAGTTCGAACGGGCGTTCGAGCACGATTTAACCCCCGATCAGGCAAGCTCGGTGCAAGAGATAAAAGAAGATATGACGTCGGGCAAGGTGATGGACAGATTGCTTTGCGGGGACGTGGGTTTTGGAAAAACGGAAGTTGCGTTTCGCGCCGTCTATCTTTGTATTTTAGCGGGAAAACAAGCGGCGTTGATGTGCCCTTCGACCGTTCTTTGCAGTCAGCATTTCAACACGGCGTGCGCCCGCTTTAACGGATTTGGCGTGAACGTTGCCGTTTTAAACCGCTTTAAAACGCCCAAAGAACAGGAAGAAATTTTAAAGGGTTTACAGGACGGTACGATTGATTTCGTCGTCGGAACGCACCGTTTGCTTTCCGCTGACGTACGCTTTAAAAATTTAGGATTGCTCGTTTTGGACGAAGAACAGCGGTTCGGGGTGGAGCATAAGGAAAAAATTAAGCATCTTCGCAAGGATATCGATTGTTTGACTATGACGGCAACGCCTATCCCGAGAACGCTACATATGTCCTTGTCGGGCATACGGGATATTTCTACCATTCAAACCCCGCCGAACGAACGCTTACCCGTGCAAACCTACGTGGTGGAAGAAACGGAAACGCTGATTCGCGACGCGTGCATACGCGAGCTTTCTCGTGGCGGGCAGGTGTTTATCCTTTATAATAAGGTGGAGAGTATTTTCACGTTTGCCGCGCGTATGAAAGGGATTTTGCCCGAAGCGGAAATCAGCGTAGCGCACGGTAGAATGGAAAAGACCACGCTTGAAAACGCCGTGCTCAATTTTTACGGCGGAAAATCGAATATTTTGATTACCACGACGATTATCGAAAACGGTATCGACCTTCCCAACGCCAACACGATTATCGTTATCGACAGCGATAAATTAGGCATTTCTCAGCTCTATCAGCTCAAAGGCAGGGTCGGTCGCGGGGCAAGGCTCGCGCACGCATACTTTACCTATAAGCCTGAACGGGTGATGAGTTCGAACGCCGCCGCCCGCTTAAAGGCGATTATGGAATTTACCGAACTTGGCTCGGGCTATAAGCTTGCTATGCGCGATTTGGAAATTCGGGGTGCTGGCAACGTGTTGGGCGCGGAGCAGCACGGGCATATGGATAAGGTCGGCTACGAGCTTTACGCAAAGCTTTTAAAAGAAGAACTCACGGGCGTAAGCGAAACGAGCGCGGAGCTGGATATCCGCGTGAACGCGTACATTTCCGAAAAGTACGTCGAGTCGAGCGCAGGCAGGTTAGACACTTATAAACAAATAGCTGAAATTCATTCTACGGACGATTATAAACGGGTGTATTCGTCGTTAAAAGAAACGTACGGCGACTTACCCCGCGCGGTGGAAAATTTGCTCGTGATTGCAGTTTTGAAAAGCTACGCTTGCAAATTCGGCGTGAAGAAAATTTCCGTCGTGAAAGGAGTGGGGGCGTTGGAGTTCCCGTCGTTAGAAGCCTTAGGCAATCCAAAAATCCAAGCCGCGCTCGATAAATACCAAAAAACGGTGCGCCTTAATATGTCGTCTGCACCCGTCGTAGAGTTCTTTGGAAAGACTGACGGACTCCTTTTAATGGCGGAAATGACAAAATTTTTGAAATTTGCCCTAACTTTCACAAATTTATAAGAAAAAACGTTTGCACTTTTATAAAAAATAAGGTATAATATAGTTTGTCGATATATGCCCCGTATGGGCGTTATCGAAAACTACGATAGAAAATCGGAGCAGTTATGAACAAGAAACACACTCTTAAAAAAACGGCGGCGCTTCTTTTGGGCTTTGGCATCGCGCTTTCTGGCGCGGCGTGCGGGTTCATCACGACGGATAGCGACGCGGATATGGAACAAACCGTTGCAAAGGTAAATATTGCAAAGTACGTGGAAAACGACGACAAGCTGAATGCTTACGCCTCTTCGCTTTCTTCTTTGATTGATAGCGGACTTTCTACGAGTATTCCAAAGCGCGATTTGATTTCTTACTTTTTGAGCGTGGGATATACCTACGTAAACAGCTACGGCTACACGTATAAGCAGACCTTTGAAATGCTGATGGAAATGCTCGTAAGCCGTAAAATCGTGGCGCAATACGCTTTGGCGTATTATCTTGCGGATAAAGAGCTGGGCTTGACGGCAGAAAAATGCTTAGCGTTTATGAACGCGGAAGTACAAGCTTTGGCGGAAGGTTCGAGAGAAAGAGCTTTGCTGGAAGCGCACCCCGAAGTTTCGCTTTTGAAATATTTCCTTGTGGAAGGGGATACGACGGGCGATAAAGAAAAACAAAAGCCTTACCTGCAAGCAGTCTACGCGCATAAGAAAGCGATTAACAGTTCAATCGATTCGATGGAACAAAGCGTAATTGAAGCGGAAGAAGAAACGCACGATCACGGCGAAGTGAGAACGACGCCTACGAACGCGGGCACGGAAAAGACGGATTATCTTCCCGCCGACCCCGTGAAGAACTATAAAATTTATACGGGTAGAAACGCTGCGACCGATTGCCCCGATTACGAAGCGGTAAAAGGATCTACGACGACGACCCGTAAAAAAGCGTATAACAATTTCCTTGCGAACTTACAGGCGAACAATCTCATTCAAAAAGGCGAAGATACGTCCGACTTTGAAAAGATTGACTACTACTACGTAGAACTTGCCGCACAGCTCGAACAAGCTCTTATCACTAAATATACGGAAGACTTGAACGAAGCTTCGTATGCTAATCTTACGCCTGAATACGTGAACAGAAAATACGAAGAAATGCTCGCGTCGCAACAAGACGAATACACCAAAGACTACGCGAATTTTGAAACGGCAGTCGGCTCGATTTCGGATACTTCTTTCGTGCTTTACAGCCCGCAAGAAAATTTCGGTATGGTGTATAATATTTTAATTCCTTTCTCGAAAACGCAGGAAAAATCGTATAACACAGCGAAGAACAAAGGGCTTTCGGAAGAAGAACTCTTTAAGTATCGTGAAGAACTTTTAAAGGGCGTACAAGCCAAAGATTTGCGTGATTCTTGGTTCTGTGAACACGAAGACGAAAACTACGCGTATAAAAAAGACGATAAGTGGTATTTCTTCGAAAACAACCTTACGAATACCGATAAATACGAATCTTTGAAACAATACGCAGGTGGCTACGCTTATCAAGGCACGGTAGACGAAGCGAAGATGGAAGCAAAATCGGGCGCGCTTGGCGATATCAACTGGTTTATTAACGAGTTCAACACCTACGTCGGCGCTACGGGCGCTCCTGCTCAAAACTACGGTAAGTATTATAAACAAGATGACGAAGACGAAGTAGATTACAGCGGGTTCGTTTACTACGAAGGCTCTGTCGACGTTGGCACGGTTTCGCTTGATAATTATTTCGTAAAAGGCACGAAGAGCTATGAAACGGTGTCCAAAGTCAACGAATTGATGTTTGCGTACAGCACCGATCCTGGTTGCTTGAATACCTATTTGGGGTATACGGTGTCTCCCGACAAAACGAGCTACGTTCCCGAATTTGAATACGCGGCGCAAGCGGCGGTCAAAAAGGGCGCAGGTTCCTACGTGGTTTGCGCAACCGACTACGGCTGGCACTTGATGTATGTTTCCTACGTGTTCCCTAAAGGCGAAGTCTACGGCGTGAACGGCGACGTAAACTACTGGAAGGATATGGCTAAGGAAGAAAGCGAAGGCACGTTTGCGAACATGTTCTACGAATATTTGAAGAGCAAAATTTCCGACGATACTTCTCTTGCGCAAAACGGTATTATTTTGGAATACAACAACGATACCTGCGTAAAGCTTTATAAAGACACGTATAAAGACCTTTTGGAAATTCAAGCGTAAATAAAATAAATACAACGGCAAGCCCACCGCATTTTGCGCAGTGGGCTTGTTTTAAGGAAGAAGATGAAAACCAAGCAAGCCATACAGTTATCCGATCATTTCACCTGCGGGCGTTTATTAAAATTCGTTGCACCGCCTATTTTTATGATGGTGTTTACTTCTATCTACGGGATTGTAGACGGCTTTTTCGTGTCTAATTTCGTAGGTGGCTTGCCGTTTGCCGCGCTGAATTTGATTTTTCCTTTGATAATGATACTCGGCGCGTTCGGGTTTATGCTCGGCGCTGGCGGTACGGCGTTCGTAGCAAAGGAACTTGGCGCAGGAAATAAAGAGCGGGCGAACCGCGTGTTTTCTATGCTCGTATATACGACGATCGTGCTTGGCGTTATATTAACCGTTGCGGGCTTGTTGCTCGTTCGGCCTATTTCCGTTTGGCTTTGCGCGGGAGAAAAACAGCTTTTGCCTGCCGAGCGGGAAAAGCTCGTGGAGTATTGCGTTTTATACGGCTCGATTATTATTTGCGCCTTGCCTGCGTTTATGTTGCAAAACGCCTTTCAAAGCTTTTTCGTGACGGCGGAAAAACCCCGCTTGGGGCTGTTAGTGACTTTGATAGCAGGCTGTGGAAATATGGTGTTAGACGGGTTATTCGTTCCCTTTTTCGGTCTCGTCGGCGCGGCGCTTGCAACGGCTATCAGCCAAGTTCTCGGGGGAATTATCCCGTTGTTCTATTTCTGTTCGAAAAACGGCAGTTTGTTGCGGTTGGGTAAAACCAAACTCGAATGGCGTACGCTCGGAAAGGTCTGTGCAAACGGCTCGTCGGAATTGATGATTAACATTTCGCTCTCTATCGTAGGTATGCTCTTTAACGCGCAGTTAATGAAATTCGTCGGCTATACGGGCGTTTCGGCGTACGGGATTATCAATTATATCGGATTTATTTTTATCGCTATCTTTTTGGGATATTCAATCGGTTCGTCGCCTATCGTCGGGTATAACTACGGCGCAAACAACGTGAAAGAGCTGAAAAACGTATTCAAAAAAAGCTTAGCAATCGTAGCCGTTTTTGCGGTGGGAATGACGGCGATAGCCGTTGCGTTTGCAACCCCCCTTTGCCGTATTTTCACGGCAGGGGATAAAGAACTGCTCGCGCTTGCAGGCAAAGGTATGCGTATCTACTCGGTATCCTTTCTCGTTTGCGGGTTTAGCATTTTTGCTTCGTCTTTTTTCACCGCCCTTTCCAACGGCTTGGTATCCGCAATTATTTCCTTTGCGAGAACGCTCGTCTTTCAAGTCCTTGCCGTGAGTATTTTTCCGAATTTGTTCGGTGTGGACGGGATTTGGTGGTCGGTTGCCGTAGGGGAAGCGCTCGCCTTTATCGTTTCCGTTCTCTTTGTTCTTTGGGGCGGTAAAAGGTATCGTTATTTGTAATAGAAATCCGTATCGTGGCGTATTGACTGTGTTTGCAGGTTAATGCGCTTTTTTTTGTAATATTTTGATAGCAATGCGGATTTTTTTGCGCTCGTATTCTTGACAATATTTGTAAAATAATGTATAATAGAATAGATATAAACGTATACTGTTTTTTATGAGAAAATAACTGTTCAAAAGAGAGGCGTATATGACGGAAGAGATTATCAAAGCAATCAAAGAAGCGGAAGAAAAAGCGTCCGCTTGTAAAGCTTCGGCGTTGCAAAAAGCCGAAGAAATCGTTCGCACGGCGGAAGCAACCGCCACGCAAAAAGAGCTTTCGTCGGCAGACGTATGTAAAGCGTACGCAAACTCTCAAATGAAAAGCGCGCAAGCGGAAGCGGAAGAAAACTATCAAACCGCGCTCAGCTTAGCGCAAACGGAAGCGAAAAAGTCCGCAAAAGAAATTTTAAAAAATGCCGATATGTTCGTCAGCGAGATCGTAGGGAGAATTACAAATGGCAATTGCTGAGATGCGAAAACTCAATCTCGTTGCGATGTCGTACGATAAAGACGAGCTGTTAAACGCCCTGCATCGCGCACGGGCGGTAGAAATCACGCTTGCACCCGTCGATAAGGAAACGGGGGAAAGCCGTGCGGTAGAACAGATCCGCTCCGAACTTTCTTCGGTGGAAGCAGCGCTGAGTTTGCTTTTTTTGGAAGTGGAAAGAACGGAAAAGGAAAAGGGGCAAAAAACGACCGAGCTTTCTCAAAACGTGGAAGTTTCCTATTCGGAGTTTATGTCGTCAAGCGCAAAAAAAGCAGAAATCACCGCTATCGTGGGAAAGCTCAACGCGCTTGAAGACGAGAAAATTGCTTTCAAAAACGATTTGCAAAAACTTGAACGGGAATTAAAAACCGCCGAGATTTATAAAACGCTCGATAAACCTTTTGCGTATTTTACCGACACGGAAAAAACCCGCGTGCGCTTAGGGACGGTGTCGGTGATGCAAGCTGAGAAACTTTCAGAAGAGCTTGAAAAGCAAGAGCTTTGCGCTTTTTCAGAGCTTTCGCGGGAAGGAGAAAACGCGTTGGTGTTAGTGGCTACGCATAAATCTCAAGCGGGGGAAACGGACGGCGTGCTGTCGGCGTACGGGTTTACCGCTTGTCCTTATTTGGGCGAACAGTCGGGCGCGCAGTTGGTGAAGGAACTAACGGAAAAATTAAAAGCCTTAGAAAGCGCACTTTTGAAAAACGGGCGCACCGTGTACGAGATGAAAGAACATATTCGTAATTTGAAAGTGTACAGCGATTACTTAGCGTTTGCGTTGGAAAAAGCGAGTATTTCGGACGGGCTGAAAGGAACGGAGCGAACTTTTTCTTTACAAGCGTATTTGCCGACGGAAGCGGTGCAAACGGTGGAAACAGAACTGCAAAAGGTATCGGATGCCGTGTATTATGAAATTACCGAGCCGACGGAAGACGACGAACCGCCTACGCTTTTGAAGAACAATTCGGTCGTAGGCAGTTTTGAACCGATTACGAATATGTATTCTCCGCCCAACTATCGGGAATTCGACCCGAACGCGGTAATGGGTTTCTTCTATTCTTTATTTATGGGCTTTATTATCGGGGATATGGGCTACGGATTGCTTATGGCAATCGTCGGCGGGCTTATTTGGTGGAAAGGCAGAAAAACGCCGTCGGGGCTTTCCCGCCTTTCGGGCGCGTTTGCGTTCGGCGGGGTGTTTGCGGTGCTTTGGGGCGCGCTGTTTAATTCCTTCTTCGGGTTTGCGATTTTCGGCAAAGCCAACACGATTATGCCTGACCCGCAAACGGGCAGATGTAAATTCGTGGGAATAGAAGTTCCAAGCGTACTCGTAATTAGTTTAATCGTCGGTATTTCGCAGCTAACGGTCGGCTATATTTGTAAAGCCGTGCAATGCTGGCGCAGGGGACAGGTCTTAGACGGGGTTTTCGACGGTATCGTTTGGGCGTTCTTCTCGATAGGCGTTGCGCTTGCGATCGTAGGGCTTGTGGAAGAACTCAACGTACCCACGCTTGCCACAATCGGCGGTGTGATTGCAGGCGTATCCTTATTGACGGCAATGCTCACGGCTGGCAGGCACGAAAAGTTTTTCGGAAAATTCACGAAAGGCTTTGGCGCGGCGTACGGCGTAATTAACTACGCTTCGGATATTTTAAGCTACGCAAGATTATACGGTTTAATGCTCTCAGGCGCGGTAATTGCGAGTATTGTATCCAACTACGGCGGTGGGTTTATCGTCAGCGGGAATATAGCGCTTGCGGTGCTTGGCGTGTTATTGCTATTCGTAGGGCACGGTTTCAATCTCGTGATGAACCTGTTAGGCGCGTATATTCACGACGCGCGTTTGCAATACGTAGAATTCTACGGCAGATTTTTCGAAGGGGAAGGTACGCTTTTTAAACCGCTCGGCTCGAACGTGCAATACGTGCGTATTAAGTAAGGAATTTTTGTCAGGAAGCCTAGAAACACAGTTTCTGGCGGGGCGCAGGGGATAATCCCCCTGACTCTTAACAATTTGTCATTAAATAAAGAAAAAATATAAAAAATCGGAGGATTTTTATTATGGGTTATACTATAGCTATGATAGGCGTTGCCTTGTGTGTGTTGCTTTGCGGTATCGGTTCGTGTATCGGTCTTTATAAGACGAGTACTGCCGCTGCGGGCGTTTTGTCGGAAGACCCGAAGAAGTTCGGGAAAGTAATGGTGCTTGTGCTCTTGCCTGCTACGCAAGGGATTTACGGGTTCATTATCGGGATTATCGCTTCGGGCGTGATTTCTTCCGGTATGGCTACGGCAACGGGCTGGGCACTTTTTGCCGCTACTCTGCCTATGACGGTTTCGGGGTTTGTGTCCGCATTTATTCAGGGCAAATCCGCCGTCAACTGTATCTACGCAGTCGGCAAGCAGGAATCGTTGTCCGGTAAGCTTATCGTTTATCCCGGTATGATCGAGTTCTACGCTATTTTGGGGCTTATTATTTCGATTATGCTCGTAGGGCAATTCTAAGCGAATAAGGAAAGAATATGAATACGCAAAAGGTAGTGGAAAGAATTCTTTCCGACGCCGAGCGCGAAGCGCAAGCGATTATTTTGGAAGCCGAAGAAAAAGCTTCGAAAATCATTGCGCAAGCGAATTTGCGCGCGGAAAACAATTTAAAAGAAACGCAGGACGAGATTGCGGACAAGGCGCGTTCGGTGAAAGACCGTCGCGCCGCGCAAGCGCGTTTGGAATGTGCGAAAATTCAGCTCGCGGAAAGACGCCGTGTGTTGGACGAAATTTACGCATCTGCGTTAAATCGGTTAGTCTGCTTGGATAAAGCGGACGCGCTTGCGCTTACCGAAAAACTTTTGGAACGCTACGCGGAAACAGGCGACGAAATCGTGTTTGCGGAAACTTTCCCGTTTGTGGAAGAAGTGTGTACCCTTCCCGTGTACGAGCGGAAAAAGCTCGTGATTTCGGCAAAGCGTTTGCCGATTTTGGGCGGTATGCGGTTAGTCGGTGAGAAATCCGACCGCGACCTTTCGTTCGGCGCGCTTTTGGATGCGGATAAAGAAAAGTATCAATCGGCGTTGGCGAGAAAGCTTTTTAAAGCGTAAGCTTGGCTTTGGAGTAGAGTGATGGCATTAGACGTAATGTATACGAACGGCGTAATTGCCGCAAGAGAAAAGTATCTTTTAAAGGATAAAATTTCACGCTTTGCAGAGCTGAGCGCGGAAGAAGCTTTTCGCGCGCTCGTGGAAAGCGGATACGGCGGCGGTGAAACGGTTGCGAACGTATACGACTATGAAAAACTCGTTGCTCAGGAAGAACGGCTCGTAGACGAGTTTATTTTGGAATACGCGCCGTCGCAAGCGGAACGCACGTATTTTTTATCCCCGCGTGATTTTCATAACGTGAAAGCGTTGCTGAAAGCGACGTATTTAAACGAAAGCGCGGAAAAGATGCTTGCGCCCGACGGGGAAATTCCCGTGCCGGTTTTGGAAAAAGCCGTGAAAGAAAAAGATTTTTCAGCGTTTCAAGAAAGCAATCCTGAGCTTTATAAAGCCACGCAACAAGCGTTGACGGCGTTTGAAAAGAAAGACGTTTCAGGCGCGGAAATCGGGGAGATTTTCGAAAGAGCCAACGCGGAACGGCTGTTTAAGGTGGCGGGGAAAAACCGCACGCTCAAAAAGCTGTTGGAGCGGAAAATCGATATGATTAACCTGCTTACGGCGTTTCGTGCAGGGGAAGAAGAAATTGCAAAAAGTAAGTATTTGCCGTGCGGGAGATTGAGTGAAAAAACGCTGGGCTTAGTGTTTGACGAAAATCAGGAAAATGCGGAAAACGCGTTTAAAAACACCGATTACGAGAATTTCGTTTCCCGTTGTTTCGTTGCGAAAAAGAAAGGATTGCCGTTGACGGATGCGGAAAAAATGCTCGATTCTTTCGAAACAGATTACTTCTACGAGAAACGCTACGAACTCAAAAACAAAGAACCGTTTTTATACTACGTGTTCAGAAGAAAGGCGGAGAATGCAAACGTGCGTATCGTGTTCGTTTGCTTGCTCGCAGGCTTGAAAGAACAAGAAATTAAACGGCGGTTGCGCTGTAAAGGGGTGTGAGTATGACGGGAAAAACCGCAATCGTCGGGGACGGCGACAGCATTATGGTATTTAAGGCGGCGGGCGTAGACACCTTTCCCGCAGAAGACGAAAAAAAGGCGAAAGAAGTGTTGAGACGGATAGCCAAAGACTATCAAATTATCTTTCTCACCGAAAATCTTTCCGCGCCTTTAGAAGAATTTTTAAAGCGGTTTGACGAAACGGCGTACCCCGTCGTGTTGTCAATCCCCACGAAAAACGGGTCGACGGGCTACGGCATACAGTCGCTGAAAAACGCGATGGAACGCGCTTTGGGCGTAGATATTTTATTTCATAAAAACTAACAAGGAAAAAAGACTATGGCAGGAAAAACGATAAAAGTTTCAGGACCTTTGATTATTGCGGAAAATATGGCGGACGCCAAGCTCTACGACGTAGTGCGGGTTTCCGAAAAAGGGCTGATCGGCGAAATTATTGAACTTCGTGGCGATAAGGCTTCCGTGCAGGTATACGAAGAAACGGCTGGGTTAGGACCTGGTGAAGACGTGTATTCAACGGGCGAACCCCTTTCGGCGGAGCTTGCGCCCGGTTTAATTGCAGGGATTTTCGACGGTATTCAACGCCCGCTCAGCACCTTGTATTTTAAATACGGCGACCGTATTTCGCGCGGGGTGTCGGTGAATAATCTCGATAGAGAAAAGAAATGGGAATTTATCCCGACGGCAAAGGTCGGTGAAAAAGTCGTTGCGGGCGACGTTTTAGGGTACGTGCAAGAAACGTCTATCGTAGAACATAAAATTCTCGTCCCGAACGGCGTAGAAGGGGAAATCGTTGGAATAGAAAAAGGGGAGTTTACGATAGAAGAAACGGTTGCGACCGTTCGCACGAAAGACGGCGACAAACCCGTGTGTATGCTTAGAAAATGGCCTGTTCGTAAAGGCAGACCGTATAAAGAAAAGCTTTCTCCCAACAAGCCTATGGTGACGGGGCAACGGGTAATCGACACCCTGTTCCCGATCGCAAAAGGCGGTGCTGCCGCCGTACCCGGTCCTTTCGGAAGCGGAAAGACCGTCGTTCAGCATCAGCTCGCAAAATGGGCGGATGCGGATATTATCGTCTATGTCGGTTGCGGTGAACGCGGCAACGAAATGACGGACGTTTTAAACGAATTCCCTGAACTTAAAGACCCGAAAACGGGTGAGCCGTTAATGAAGCGTACGGTGCTTATCGCGAATACTTCGGATATGCCCGTTGCGGCGCGTGAAGCTTCTATTTATACGGGGATTACCATTGCGGAATATTTCCGTGATATGGGATATAGCGTGGCGATTATGGCGGACTCTACTTCCCGTTGGGCAGAAGCGCTCAGAGAAATGAGCGGGCGCTTAGAAGAAATGCCCGGCGACGAAGGGTATCCTGCGTATTTGGCGAGCCGTCTTGCCGAATTCTACGAACGCGCGGGGATTGTGAAACTGCTCGGACAAGAAGATAAAATCGGGTCGGTGACTGCGATAGGCGCGGTGTCCCCTCCGGGTGGTGATATGAGTGAACCCGTCGCGCAAGCAACGCTTCGTATTGTTAAAGTGTTCTGGGGGCTTTCGTCGGCGCTTGCGTATAAACGGCATTTCCCCGCTATCGACTGGCTGGTGAGTTATTCCCTTTACGCGGATAAAATGAAAGACTGGTTTGACGAAACGCTCGGCAAGGACTTTTTCAAATACCGTCAATTTATGATGACGATTTTGCAAGAAGAAGCCGCGCTCGACGAAATCGTTCGACTCGTGGGTATGGACGCCCTTTCGCAAAAGGACCGTTTGACGATGGAAACGGCGAAGATTGTGCGCGAAGACTATTTGCACCAAAACGCGTTCCACGAAACGGACACCTTTACGTCGATGGAAAAGCAACTTTTAATGCTCAAACTCATTTATGAATTTAACCGTTTGGCAGGTGAAGCAATCGCGTCTTATGCGGATTTAGACGAAATTTTGAAATGTTCGGCAAAAGAAATGATCGGGCGCGCAAAGTATATTTCCGAAGAAAATCTTTCCGAGTTCGATAAGATTTTCCAAACGATGAACGAAGAACTTAAAGCGCTTGCGGTAGGAGGAAAAGACGATGTTTAAGGAATATAAAACCATACGCGAAGTCGTTGGACCGCTTATGCTCGTGGAAGGAGTAGAAGGGGTTAAATATAACGAGCTTGTGGATATCGTCAATTCCAACGGTGAAGTCCGTCAAGGGAAAGTGCTGGAAGTCAACCGCGATAAAGCGGTCGTTCAGCTTTTTGAAAATTCGCAGGGCTTACAAATTTCCGGTGCGAAAGCTCGGTTTTTAGGGCATAGCCAAGAGCTTGCCGTTTCCGAAGATATGCTCGGCAGAGTGTTCGACGGTATGGGCAACCCCCGCGACGGCGGTGAACCCGTTATTCCCGAAAAGAAAATGGACATTAACGGCGAGCCTATCAATCCCGCCGCGCGTGATTATCCCAACGAATTTATTCAAACGGGTGTTTCCGCTATCGACGGGCTGAATACTCTCGTTCGCGGTCAAAAATTACCTGTATTTTCTATGAGCGGGCTTCCGCACGCAGAGCTTGCGGCGCAAATCGCCCGTCAAGCAAAGGTGCGTGGCGGGGATTCTAAATTCGCCGTCGTGTTCGCGGCAATCGGGATTACCTTCGAAGAAGCGCAATATTTCGTTGACGATTTCAAAAAGACGGGCGCGATTGAAAGAACGGTGCTGTTTACTAACCTTGCCAACGACCCTGCGGTAGAGCGTATTGCAACGCCCCGTATGGCGCTTACTTGCGCGGAATATTTGGCGTTTGAAAAGGGTATGCACGTGCTTGTTATTATGACGGATATTACCAACTACGCGGAAGCGCTCCGTGAAGTTTCGGCGGCGCGCCGTGAAGTTCCCGGCAGACGGGGATATCCCGGATATTTATATACTGACCTTGCGAGCTTATACGAACGGGCTGGGCGTATTCGCGGGAAAGACGGCTCGATTACGCAAATTCCCATTTTAACAATGCCCGAAGACGATAAAACGCACCCCATTCCCGACCTTACGGGATATATCACGGAAGGGCAAATTATTTTGTCGCGTGATTTATATAAAAAGGGGATTAACCCGCCGATTGACGTGTTGCCCTCTCTTTCCCGTTTGAAAGATAAAGGGATTGGTCGCGGAAAAACGAGAGAAGACCATGCCGACACCATGAACCAGTTGTTTGCCGCGTACGCAAGGGGAAAGGAATGTAAAGAACTTTCGGCAATTCTCGGGGAAACCGCTCTTTCCGACGTGGATAAATTATACGCAAAATTTGCAGAAGCATTTGAAGCGGAATACGTCAAGCAAGGCTTTGACACCGACCGTACGATTGAACAAACGCTGGATTTGGGCTGGAAACTGATGAGAATTTTACCCAAGAGTGAATTGAAGCGTATTAAGACGGAATATATTGAGAAGTATTTATAAGGCGTAAGCAAAAAAGGACGAGAAATGGCAAGACTTAACGTAAATCCAACCCGAATGGAGCTGAAAAAGCTCAAAGCGCGGCTTTCGACGGCGGTCAGGGGGCATAAGCTCTTAAAAGACAAGTCGGACGAAATGGTGCGTCGCTTTACCGTGATTATCCGACGGGCAAAAACCTTGCGCGAAGAAGTGGAAGCAGGGCTTTCGGAGATTTTACGGCAATTTTCGATTGCCCGTTCGGTCACCCCTTCGTATTTGGCGGAAACGGCGTTTGCAATGCCGTCCGTTGCGGTGAAAGCGGAATGTGAAACGGAAAGCATTATGGGGGTAGACGTTCCCAAAGTTAAATTGCTTGGGGAAAGAAAATCAGACGGATTGCCTTATGCGTTTTCGGAAATTACGGGCGAAGCGGACTATTCCGTTTCTATGGTTTCCAAACTTTTGCCGACGATGGTTGCGCTTGCGGAAACGGAAAAAGCCGTGCGTATGCTCGCAGACGAAATCGAACGCAACAAACGTCGGGTCAACGCGCTCGAATACGTCATGATTCCGCAACTGCAAGAAACGATTAAATATATTAAAGATAAACTCGACGAAAACGAACGCGCGGCAGTCGTTCGGTTAATGAAAGTAAAAGCGAAGAATTGAGAAAAAAGTGATCAATAAAAACTCCGTCCGTTGCGGTTTGAAACGGGCGGAGTTTTCTTCGTTTAAGATAAATTATTCTTCGTCGGATTCGTCGTCGGATTTTTTACGCAAAAGCAGGAAGTCGATTAAAATCCCGATTGCCGCAAGACCTAATACGATAAAGATAAGCCGTGCGACGGCGTCGTCGGTGTTTTCGTTGCCTATCACTTTATTTTGCGGGGTTTTCGGCGCGCCGTTAAATTCGTTTACGTAGGATTTTGGAATATATCCCGTCAGTTCGCTTTCGTCCGTTTTGATAGAAACACGGTAGTATTCGTAGTCGAATTTCACTTCGCCGAGAATGGACACTTCTGCGCCTTTCGAAAGAGCGGAAACCGTTAAAAGCTCGGTTAAGTAGGGGAATTTATACAGCTTGACGGCGTTGGAAAGATACCCTTTTTTTGCCGTTTCGTAAGCGGTTAAATACTCCGTTTCGTCTAGCTTTTCGCATGCGGAGCTTAACGCTAAAAAGGTTTGGTATTCTTTCGTCGTTTCGTTTAATAGAGCAAGGACGGTGTATTCGCCCGCTTCACCGATTTGTAAGGCGGTGAGCGGTTTTGCCGTTAAGGAATGGGAAAGATAGGGGAAAGCGGTTGCGCCTTGTAAACGCGCTCCGTCAAATTCTACGATTAAGGTTTTTTCAGATACGTTGACGACGGAAAACACCGCTTCTTTTTTTGCGAAAATACTCTCGTCCGCTTTGTTTACGGGGATATTTTTTACGGTGGGCAGGTTTAATTCGTCCGTTTGGATTAAGAAATTCCCGTTATAGAGAAGATACGCCGCGTTTTCTTCCACGCCGAACGCAAACGAATTTACGGGCGTTTGCGCCGTTTGAGAATACACGAGTGATTTTGCTAAGTCAAAGGCGGTTTTGTTTTCGTCGAAACGCAAAATTTTATTCTCGCAAAGAGCGTAGACCGTTTTTTTATAGTCAACGGCGAGTTTGGTTGCGCTCACGGGTAGCTCGGAAAGGAGCTTTTCACCACCGCTCGTTTCGCTGATAAATTCCGCTTCCGTAAACCGATAGAGTTCCGTGCCTGCGCCGACGTAGAGATTGCCGTAAACGTCGGAAGTTAAAAGCCGTAAGGCTTGCGGAATAGCGGCGGATTGTTTTTTTACGGTAGAAGACAAGGTGAAAGCCGTCGTTTTCCTTTCTTCGTCCGTCGTTTCTTTAACGAAATGGAAACCGCCGTCGGACGTGATCAGATAGTGCGTTTCACTCACGCAAGAAACTCCGACGAGCTTTCCGCTAAATTCTTGAAAGGTTGTTAAAGGCTCAGCCGTATTTTCTAAATCGTATAACAGCGCAGTTTCGGCGTTTGCGATTAGCAAAGTTTCTTGCGAAACGGACAGATAGTCGATTTTCGAAAAGGTTTCTGGCAAAAGAATGGGGTCGAGATGCGTTTTGCTGTGCGTGTCGAACACGCCAACCCGTTGGTTGTTTTCGTCGGCAATATACAGCCGATTGCCCGTAAGGCAAAGCTCGGTTGCGCCCGAAAGGCGGTGCGCGCTTTTCGAGTTCGCCCCGATTTCAAAATCGGTAAACGCTACGTCTTTAACGGAAAATTGCTTAACGACGTTTCCTTTGATTGCGTAGATATGTTCTCCGAAAACGGACAGGGATTTATATTTATCCGTTTCGCCCGCTTCGTCTTTAAAAATCGGTTCAATCGTTGCGCCTTTTTCCGAGTCGATTAACGATAAATAATCGTACGCGCGGAAAGCCCCTGATTTGTCGATACAAAGGAGTAAATTCCCGCTTAAAGAGATATCCGCTACGTTAAAGCTAAACTCGTAGCGGTTTTTTTCTACGCCGTATTCGTAGAGAAAATTATCGCTTTTGATATAATAAAGCTTTCCGTCGAGAAGG
>JAEIGA010003294.1_pt1 | contig 25369 bp, 19 predicted proteins | sample 9270691 | NCBI WGS metagenome assembly JAEIGA01 (sample SAMN17057246, study PRJNA624740) | gut metagenome | biome: biome; isolation source: fecal sample | host: Bos grunniens | place: China: Xizang | collected 2019
ACCCTTTGGTTTGTTTTTGTACAAGAGTTTCATAGCGGGCACTGAAACGTGTATAGTATCGGCAATAACTTCCGTCGAAAGTTGATCGAATATCATCGCCGAACCTACCGTTCCAACGTCCCTATGATGTAAGGGAGATTGAGCGTTATAAGTGTGCGTAACGTGTGATGCGCCGTTAGAAATTGCTTTTTCTACGTCCAAATATTTTGCGCCCGTGTGACCGATTGATGAAATAACGCCATTTTTGGTTAAATGAGCAATTAATTGTTGTGCGTTTTCTACTTCGGGAGCAAGTGTTACTATTTTAATAGCGTTGCCACTGGCTAAATTGTACTCATCAAATACCTTTACATCGGGAACGGCAACGTATTCTAAAGGTTGCGCACCTTTAAACTTTTCAGCAATAAACGGCCCTTCTAGATGAACGCCAAGCAAACTTGCGCCGTAGCCTTTATCGTTCTCTCGATATTCTTTTACCGAAGCAAGCGCTTTGGTAATATTCTCTACCGACTGGGTCATCGTCGTCGCTAAAAACCCAACCGTACCTTCCTTGGCAACGGTTTGGGCTATCGTTTTAAGAGCAACAACCGTTCCGTCCATCGCGTCAGCCCCACCTGCGCCGTGAATATGTACGTCTATAAATCCCGGCAATACTATACAGTCTTCGGGAAAAGATAGTTCTTCACCATTTTCAATAGGTTCTTTCGATATTTTTTTAATCTTCTCGTCAAACGCAAGGTTGCATTTAATTACGCCGAATTCTTCGGTGTAAACGAGTCTATTTTTTATAGTTTTTATTTTCGTAAAATTATTTTGTTAAGATTATTTCGTGATAGTTACTTTATTTAATACCCTTGGCGAGTCTGGATTGTTTCCAACTGCACAACTAACTTTACAAGCAAACATTTGAGCGAACAACGCAAAGAAGAATATTGAGCATTCTTCACCCAAACTATTATCGATAAACGCAACTTTCGCTTTGCCGTTATATTTATCGGCAATATTTTCGTCGTCGGTAATCAAATATACGGGCGCAGACATAGAAAGCATTTTATCAATACTCTTAGATTGATCTTCAAAAGTGATTTTTGCTATATCGCTAGTCATCCCCTTAGCGCAATAGAACAACACGGGGGTCGTTTTATCTACCATAGCCATAGGCCCGTGATAGAAATCGCTTGAAGCATAACCTTTCATTTGTTTATAAGCCGTTTCTTGCAATTTTAACGCTTGCTCAAAAGCAATAGAATATGTCAAACCACGCGACAACACGAAACCGCCTTTCATACCAACCAACTCTTCGTTTGCAAATTGAGTCGTTTGAAGGTCAAGCGACGGAGTTAATTTCCTTACTTCTTCGGGTAATTTTTTTAAAGCGTCTAATAACTTGCCATCGTTTGCAAGTTCGGCAACCAACCACGCCGACAAGAAAAGTTGTGCGCTATACGTCTTAGTTGCAGCAACGCTCTTTTCTTCTTCCGCAGAGCAGAATAAGTGATATTTTGCAGTTTTTGCCATTAAACTTTCGGTATTGTTGGTAATCGCAACGGTTATTGCACCTTGTTCGTTAGCGCGAATAATACTTTCGTTAACGTCTACCGCCATACCGCTTTGGCTACAACCTATAAACACCGTGTGACCGTAGTTAACCTTGCCGTTATAAACGGTTACGATAGAAGGAGCAACGTAGCCTGCACAGTACTCAGTTTTTGTTTCTAACAAATACTTAAAATACATCATCGCATGGTCGCTAGTTCCTCTTGCGGATAACATAAATTGTTTTTTCCCGCTTTTTTCAATATCAGCCTTGATGGCTTTGATAGTTTGTTCGTTGTTTTTTAATATGTTTTCAAAAGTGCTTGAAGCGAAAGAAAGTTCTTTCCACATTAACGTTTCTAAATAGTTCATAACTGCTCCTTAAGTTTTTTATTTCATTATACTCTTTTTATTTTTATTTTACAATAGTATTTACAGAAATTTTTTTTTAGTTAAGTGCGACGTCTTTTAATTTGTGGTATTTTTTTATCGCCACTTCTCTAATCTCGGGAACTTTTATCGCCCTTTCAAACACTTCATCACTTATTTTTTTTGCAAGGAAAATATACTCCGTATCGTACACTAAACTACCTAATTCTCCGGACACTTTCCCACTTTGTCTACTACCTAAAATATCCCCACTACCACGCAACTTAAAATCTTTTTCGCTTATCTTAAACCCGTCCGAATTTTCCTTTATAACTTTAAGCCGTTCAATAGCGATTGGCGAGTTAGAATTCGTTAGTAAAAAACAGTAACTTTTTAGGTTTGACCTACCAACCCTTCCACGTAGTTGATGGAGTTGCGAAAGCCCAAATCTTTCAGCGTTATATATAACCATAACGGAAGCGTTTGGCACGTCCACCCCGACTTCTATAACCGTGGTAGAAACTAATAAATCTATAAGTTTGTCCTTAAACGCGTACATAACGGCGTTTTTCTCTTTATCCTTCATTTTGCCGTGCAAAAGCCCTATCCTTAAACTTGGCAAACTTTCGGTTAAACTTTGATATAGTTCGGTAACGCTCATAAGCGTTCCTTCTTCGTCACCTTCGATTTTAGGACAAACGAAGTATGCCTGTCTACCTTCTTTAACCTGGTTTTCGATAAATTTTAACATATCGTTATATTTATGTGAAGGCACTAAATTTGTTTGGATAGGTATTCTCATCTTCGGCTTATCTAATATAGTCGTAATATCTAAATCGCCGTAAAAAATAAGAGATAGTGTTCTAGGAATAGGCGTTGCGCTCATGACCAAAACGTCTGGCGTTACGCCTTTTGCTAACAAACTACTTCTTTGTGCAACGCCGAATCTTTGTTGCTCGTCGCACACGCAAAGGGAAAGTTTTTTAAATACAACGTCTTCTTGTATAACGGCGTGGGTGCCGACTAGTATGTTAACAAGACCTTCTTTAACCGCCTTTTTTATAGAAGTTTTTTCTTTAGCGCTAGTTGAGCCCGTTAAAATTTCTACGTTATAGTCGGGAAAAGCATTTTTTACGGCGTTAAAATTTTGCTGAGCAAGAACTTCCGTTGGCGACAATAAAACCGCTTGATAGCCACTTGACACGCAAACGAAAACCGCGCACATGCTTACCGCCGTTTTACCACTTCCTACGTCGCCTTGCAAAAGTTTGTTCATAACCAAGGGACTTTTCATATTAGAAAAAATGCCGTTAACCGCTTGTTTCTGGCCATCGGTAAACTCGAAAGGAAAACGTTTTACGATAAAATCAAGCAACTGTTTGTCCGTACAAGAATACTCGTTTGCCCTTGCCTGATTTCTATCGCCTTTAATAAATTTATAGGCGCTAATGAGTGAAAAATATTCTTCGGTTGCTATCCTGTTAGAAGCTTCTCTTAACTCTTGTTCATTACTTGGATTATGAACTGTTTTATATGCTGAATACAAATCGCCGAGCCCGTATTTTACTTGTAATTCACTGGGGATTATGCTTTTAGGTTTTTCAAGATTAACCGCAAGCAAACACGCCGAACGCATAACCTTTTGAGTGAGCGAGCCTTTTAGAGAATACTGCGGAATTATCCCTTGCATACGCACTGAATTTTCTAAAAATTCATAAGTAGGATTTACGATTGAAGTTTGACCGTTACGATGGTTTACACGTCCGTAAAACAAATAGTCTTTGCCTTGAACGAGTTTAGACAGTACGTACGGTTGATTAAACCAAATAACAGTAAAAACAAAGCCTTCTTGCTCACAAACCGCTTTGACAAAACCACCCTTTCTCACCGCAAAAGCGTTCATAGGTATGCTTATTATTTTCCCAGGTGTTAAAACGAAATCGTTATGATATGCGTATTTTAACGATTGCGCTTGCCTTAAATCTAAATAAGCGCGCGGAAAATGACCGATAAGGTCCGCCGTATCGGTTATGCCCAACTTTTCTAAGTCTTTGGCACGTTTTTCATTTATTCCTTTAATCTTCGTTACTTCCATATCTTTACAAATAAAGGGAAAGAACTCGTCTTTCCCTTTTATAATTTATTCTAACGCTAAATAGTAGTAGTAAATGGGTTGACCGCCGTTATGAACTTCTACTTCACAATCGGGCAAGTTTTCTCTAATTAGTTCGGCTAACCCCTCGGCTTCTTCTTCCTTCACGTCTGCGCCGTAATATAAAGTAATGATTTCTTCACCACTACGCAATTTCTTTATTAGGTCTAGCGCTACTTGAGAAACTTCTTTACCGACTGCTAAAATCTTTTTATTGTCAAGCCCCATTATATCGCCGATTTTGAGTTCAAACCCGTCCATCTTAGTATTTCTAACGGCGTAGGTCACTTGACCAACGGTCACGCTGTCTATCGCGTGTATCATATTCGTCTTGTTTTCGTTAACCGAAAGCTCTGGATTGAACGCTAACGCCGAAGCAAAACCTTGCGGAACGTTCTTTGTCGGTATAACGTGAATTATCCTGTTTTCTACTAACGATTTCGCTTGTTCAGCCGCGAGTATAACGTTCTTATTATTCGGGAAAACAAACACGTTGTCTGCATTTATTCTTTGAACGGCGTCCGCTATATCGCTTGCCGACGGGTTCATCGATTGACCGCCTTCTATAACGGCGTCAACCATAAGGTCTTTAAATATATTAGACAACCCTTCGCCAGCAGAAATAGCCAACATGCCCATTTGCTTTTTCTCTTCTTCGTACTTTTTCATTAAAGCACGGTTTTGTTCAAGCATGTTTTCTATCTTCAACTTGTCAAGTTCACCAAGCTCTAACGCCTTTGATAACGCAACGCCCGGTTGGTTGGTATGAACGTGAACTTTTACAAGTTCCAAGTCGCCTATAACTATAACGCAGTCACCGATAGTCATTAGAGTTTCTCTCAAACGCTCTATATCGGCAAGCGTTGTTTTCTTGTTTAAGTTTATTATAAAGAATTCAGTGCAATACGCAAATTCTATACTGCCTAAACTCATTATATCGGCGTGCTCCATAGCCGTGTCAACACTAGTTGAATCCGCCATTATCGAATCGCCACTAACCGTTTCGCCCATCAATGCTTTATACATACCTTCGTATAAACACATCAACCCTTTTCCGCCAGCGTCAACAACGCCTGCTTTCTTTAAAACGGGAAGTAACGTGGGAGTTAATTTAACCGCTTCTTCACCTTTTGCTATAATTTCTGGTAAAAAAGTCTCAAAATCTTTGTTTTTTCCTTTGATTGATGAAGCGTGCTCAGCAACGATTCTAGCAACCGTTAAAATCGTACCTTCTTTGGGTTTACTAACTGCGCCGTATGCTATTTGAGCGCCTGAAACTAACGCTTGCGCAAACAACTTAACGTCTATTTCTTCACAATTTTTTAGGTGATTACAAAACCCACGTAAAACTTGTGATAATATAACGCCCGAATTTCCCCTTGCGCCACGAAGAGCACCTTTACTAACCGCTTCCGCAACGTCACTCACTTTGTTACTTTGGCATTTTAATAATTCTTTAACTGCTGATTGAAAAGTTAACGACATGTTGGTACCGGTATCTCCGTCTGGAACGGGAAAAACGTTCAACGCGTCTATTTGTGCTTTATTTATTTCAAGAAGTTTTGCACTAGTCACAATCATCGACCTGAGCATCGCTCCGTTTATTATTTTTTGCATATATATCTCCAAATTAAAGAAAAAACTGATTTATTTCGTATGGGATTATCTAACTATTTAACGCCTTTAACGTTAACGTTTATAACGTCTACTATCATACCTGTAAATCGTTCGGTTTTATACTTTATACTTTCTTTCAGTGCTTCGATAACGGCTTTTATCGATACGCCGTATTTTACTATCACCGATACGTCGATAGAAATTCTATCACCAACTGAGTGAACTTTTACACCCTTTACTTCAGAACCGAACTTGAAAAAACTAACGATCGAATCAACTAAATTCTTTGGAACGAACTCTACGATGCCATAGCAATCCATAGCGACACGTGAAACGAATCGCTCTATACTACTATCTGATATTAAGATTCTGCCGTAGATATTGTTAGTTTTTGCAGACATAATTACCTCTCATAACGATACATCTATTTTACAATATTAATAACTTTTTTGCAAGAGTTTAATATAAAATATTCGAAATTTTAGTTTTTTTTCTAGATTTTAAGTTTTTATCTTAAAAATTTTATCTTTTTTAGGTTAAAATCGTTGCATTTTTTTTGTTTATATGTTAGAGTATTTGTTGTTGAAAAATAAAACGAATTCCCAACAGGAGGATAAAAATATGAGTAGAGTATGTAGCGTTTGTGGTAAAGGTAAGCTTTCTGGTAATTTGGTTAGCCACTCTAACCGTAAAACCCCTAAACTTTACGATGCTAACCTTCAAAAAGTAAGCGTAAAACACGAAAACGGTACTGTTTCTAAAGAATACGTTTGCACGAGATGTTTAAAAAGCGGTAAAGTAGAAAGAGCGTAATTTTTATTTTAATTATAAAAAATCACCAGCATAAAACTGGTGATTTTTTTTATTCGTAAAGTCCTGTAGACAAATATCTTTCGCCTGAATCGGGGAAAATTATTACTATATTCTTGTTTGAATTTTCTTCCTTTTTTGCGTATTCTATCGCAACGGCAAGCGCACCGCCCGAAGAAATTCCAACTAAGACACCCTCTTCTCTTGCAACCGTTTTAGCAAGCTCGAACGCCTTTTCATCTTTAACCATAGCAATATCGTCGGCAAGTGTTTTATCAAAGTTATCGGGAATAAAATTAGCTCCTATGCCTTGTATTTTGTGCACCCCAACTTTTCCTTTGCTAATTAGCGGTGAGTTCGCTGGCTCGACTGCAATCGTTTTAATTTTAGGGTTTTGTTCTTTTAAGTATTTAGAAGTTCCACTAAAAGTTCCGCCCGTGCCTACGCAAGAAATAAAAACGTCAACTTTCCCGTCTAAATCACTGTAAATTTCTTTACCCGTGGTTTCGTAATGTGCGGTTGGGTTTGCTTTGTTATCGAACTGACCGATTATAATAGAATTCTCTGTTTCGCTAGCAATTTTCTTTGCAACTTCAATAGCGCCTTTCATACCAAGCGAACCGTCGGTTAAAACAACGTTCGCACCGTACGCTTTAAGCAAATTTACTCGCTCAATACTCATGGTACTAGGCATGGTAAGAATTAGGCGATACCCTTTCTTTGCACATATACTTGCAAGACCTATTCCAGTGTTACCGCTAGTAGGCTCTATCACCGTACCACCCGCCTTTATAAGCCCACGTTTTTCCGCGTCGTTTATCATATAAAGCGCCACCCTATCTTTTACACTACCAGCGGGGTTTTGTTTTTCAAGTTTAGCAAATAATTTTGCTTTCAGAGAAAATAGTTTTTCTATCTTGTTCAACCTTAAAAGCGGTGTGTTCCCTATGAGTTCTTCTACGGAATTATATACTTTCATAAATCTTCCTATCTAGAATTTTAATCTTAAAGTTTATCTTTTATCATCTCAATTGCTCTGCCACGATGACTGATGGCGTTCTTCTCTTCAATCGTTGCTACGGCTAGCCCTTTATTAAGGTCATAACTATAAAATATGGGGTCGTATCCAAAACCGTTCTCGCCCTGTGGTTCGAACATGATATACCCTTCCGTTTTTGCCGTTACGCTAATGCTTTCTCCGTTTGGTTTATAGTAAACTATACAGCAAGTAAAACACGCTTTTCTATCTTCTTCATTAGTGAATTTTTGCATGTTTTTCAGTAGTAATTTATTGTTGTTTTCATCTATTCCGTCGCCCGCGTATCTTGCACTATAAACGCCCGGCGCACCGTTTAACGAGTATACGCAAAGACCACTGTCGTCGGCAAGCGCAGGTAAGTTTAACGCAGTAGATACGGCTTTTGCTTTTATGTAAGCGTTTTCATAAAACGTTTCCCCCGTCTCTTCAACGTCTTCAAAAAAACCCATTTCCGCGGATGAAACCACTTCGAATTCAGGTAGCATTTTTCTAATTTCTTTAAGTTTATTTTTGTTGCCCGTTGCTAAAACTATACGTTGTTTCACTTATTATCGTTTCCTTTTATTTTTTTGATTTCATTTGCTAAAAAAACAAACTGTTCGGCGGACAAAACCTCGCCTCTAATGGTTTTTTCTAGCCCCACTTTTTTAACCAAAAATTCAGCGGTTACCCTATCAAATCCGTAACTTGACATTAAGTTATTCACAAAGGTTTTTCTTCTATTATTAAAGGCGGTTTTTACTAAATTTCTTACCGCTATATAATCAATATTTTTATTCTTTTCTCTGTCTACGCTTATCTTTACTACGGCAGAATCTACGTTGGGCGCGGGGGTAAATTTTTCCCTTGGAACCCTTAGTATTTTTTCGGCGCAACCACTTAAATTTATGGCGACGGTTATTGCGCCGTAGTCGGCAGTTCCAGGCGTGGCGCAAAGCCTATCGGCAACTTCTTCTTGCACCATTATCACCATTTTTTCTACCCTTTTTGCTTGTTCTAAAAAGCGCATTATTATAGGCGTCGTTATGTAGTAAGGCAAATTTGCAACTACAAAATAATTCTCACCTATTTCATCTTCAATTTTTTTCATTTCAACTTTCATAACGTCTTGGAAGTTGATTTTTACGTTATTTTCGTTTTGTAAAACTTCATTAAGAACGGGCTTTAACTTTTCATCAATCTCGTAAGCGACAACCCTTTTCGCACTCTTTGCTAATACGGAAGTTAACGCGCCTGCCCCAGGACCTATTTCAAGCACGGTATCTTCTTTAGTTATGCCCGAATTTTTAACTATTAACTCAAGCAAATTCTCGTCGGTTAAAAAGTTTTGACCAAACGCCTTTTTGAACGAAAAACCGTGTTTGTTTAGTATGTTTTTTAGGTTGTTTTGCATTGAAAAAAACTTTCTCCGTATATTTTATCTTGTTTTGCACATGCTTTTTAAGTAGAAAATTTGTAAAATTTTTTACCTTTACTAACGAAAAAACCAAATAAAGCCGAAAATAAATTTTTGGCTTTATTTTAATTTTTTAAAAAGATTTTTTGCGTTTTGCATTACCGACGAAGCAAATGATTGCTCGTCTTCATTTCTTAAGTTCGCTAAAAAATTAGTTATTAACGAAACGTTTTTGGGTGAATTTACCGTTCCCCTAAAGGGTGTTGGCGCTAGATATGGACTATCAGTTTCCGTCAAAATTCTATCGCTTGGCAAAAACGACGCTATCTCGGGTAAATTTTTAGAGTTCTTAAACGTTACGGGACCTGCAAACGATATATAAAAGTTAGAATTTAGTAGTATTTTCGCAGTTTCTATACTCCCCGAAAAACAATGCATCACTCCACCGTAAATCGCCTTGTTTTCTCTAAGGATTTTTAGCGTGTCTTCAGTTGCGTTTCGAGAGTGTACTGATATAGGCAACGAAAGAAAATTCGCAATTTCAATCTGCTCTACAAAAACTTGTTTTTGCAACTCTTTTTGGCTATCGTCCCAATAATAATCTAAGCCTATTTCACCGATTGCAACACACTTTTCACTCTTTGCGCATTCGATTATTTTTTCTCTCGTAGTTGCGTTATACCCCGCCACGTCCGACGGATGAAAACCGCTTGCAAAATATATTTCAGCAAACTTTTCGCTAATCGCTTTTCCAAACTGAGAAGATTTTTCGTTACAAGCAACGTTAATTACTCTCGAAACCCCGTCTCGCCGAAACTCTTCAACAACCCTACCTATAGGGCTTAATTTTTCATCGTCTAAATGACAATGAGTGTCTATATACATTACGAAATACTGCTCCCGTCTTCAACGTCACGCGCGGGTGATAATACCGAGAGAGTCCCGTCTTCGCCTTCGGCGCAAAGTATCATGCCTTCACTTACTATTCCGCATAGTTTTGCAGGTTTAAGGTTGGTCACCATAGTAATTTTTTTGCCGATTAATTCTTCAGGCGTATATGCGTTTGCTATCCCGCTAACTACCGTGCGAGTTTCTTCGCCGAGTTTTACGGTTAGTTTTAGTAACTTTTTACTCTTTTCTACCTTTTCACACGCGATTACTTTAGCAACTTTTAATTCAACTTTTGCAAAATCTTCTATATCTATCATGGGTTTTTCTTCCTTTTTCGGCTGTGTAATTTCGGGTTTAGAGCGCGAAGCTATCATAGCGTTTACGCTTTCCATTATTTTTGCTCCGTCTAAACGCGCAAATAAAATTTCGGGCGATGCGGTTACGGTAGTTTGAGTTAACTTACCGAACTCGCCTAGTTGGTCATACCCCCTTAACTCAACGTTTAACATTGCAAAAACTTTTTTACAAGTGTCGGATAAAAATGGGTAAAGTAGCGACGCGCCTATAACGATACTTTCGGTAAGGTTGTATAAAACGGTTGCTAACCTATCTTTTTTGCTTTCATCTTTAGCAAGTACCCACGGCATAGTTTCGTCGATATATTTATTAGCCCGACGGAAAAGAGTAAACACTTCAGAAAGTGCGTCGGATATCCTAAACTCATCCATTTTAGCAGTTACTTTTTTAACAGCCGAAGTAGCAACTTCTTTGAGTTCGGCATCAACAGGTTCGTTAACGTTTGCATCTTTTACTAACCCGCCGAAATATTTATTGCTCATTGCTATAGTACGGCTTACAAGATTTCCAAAAATGTTGGCTAAATCACTGTTAATGGTATCAATCACGCTTTCCCAAGAAATTAGCCCGTCGTTATCTTGTGGCATTGCGTTAAGAACGTAATATCTTACCGCATCTTTACCAAAGTAATCAACCAAGTCGTCGGCATACATAACGTTGCCTTTACTTTTACTCATTTTTCCGCCATCTTGTAATAACCAACCATGTCCGTAAACGCGCTTTGGCAACGGAATATCAAGCGCCATTAAAAAGATAGGCCAATAAATTGTATGAAACCTAATTATATCTTTACCGATAACGTGCACGTCTGCCGGCCAAAATTTATTATATCCATCGAGATGGTTGCCGTCGGCATCATATCCAACGCCCGTGATATAGTTCGTAAGTGCATCAAGCCACACGTACACTACGTGCTTATTATCAAAGTCAACCGGAATACCCCATTTAAACGTACTTCTAGAAACGCAAAGGTCTTGAAGACCGGGCTTTAAGAAGTTGTTTACCATTTCGTTCTTACGAGAAACGGGTGTGATAAACTCGGGGTGTTCGTTATAGTATTCCATAAGTCTATCGGCGTACTTGCTCATTTTGAAAAAATACGCTTCTTCTTGCGATTTAACAACGGGTCTACCACAGTCGGGGCATTTACCATCGACAAGTTGACTTTCCGTCCAAAAACTTTCACAAGGCGTGCAATACCAACCCTCGTAAGAGCCTTTGTAAATATCGCCCTTTTCGTAAAGTTTTTTGAAGATTTTTTGTACTTGTTTTTCGTGATATTCGTCGGTAGTCCTTATAAACTTGTCATAAGAAACACCAACTAAATTCCATATTCTTTTAATCTCGTCTGCAACGCCGTCAACAAATACTTTGGGAGAAACGCCGGCTACCGATGCCTTTTCTTCTATCTTTTGTCCGTGTTCGTCAGTTCCCGTTTGGAAGAAAACATCGTATCCTTGATAACGTTTAAAACGAGCCATACTGTCGGCAAGTATCGCCTCGTAAGTGTTTCCAATATGGGGTTTGCCAGAAGTATACGCTATCGCCGTGGTAATGTAGTATTTTTCTTTCAATTTATTTATCTCCAAATACTTTTTCTTATCGTATATTTTAACACATAATTTCATCATATTCAATGATTTTTACACATAAATTTTATTATGAACGCAATTTTCGGTATAATTATTATCCTTTCTATATCGTTGCTTTTATTTACCAACCCCGGCGCTGTGTTATCCGCAATGCTATCAGGTGGAGAAAAAGCCTTATCGTTAACGCTAAAAATGGTAGTGGTTTACGCCGTTTGGATGGGAATGTTTGAACTGCTTGAAAAAAGCGGATTGTCTAATAAAATTTCCAAACTTTTGCGACCTATAAATAGATTTTTATTCGGCCCACTGCCCGAAAAAGCCAACGATTTTATATCGCTTAATCTTTCCGCAAATCTTTTGGGAATGAGTGGCGCCACAACGCCTATGGGTATTAAGGCGATTAACGAACTTGAAAAACACGAAAATACTACCTACGCAATCGCCGTGTTTTTCGTTATTAACGCGACGAGCGTGCAACTAATTCCATCTTCTATTTTAGCGCTTAGAACGAGTTTTTCCGCCATAAACCCTGCAGACATTATATTGCCCACCATTTTAGCGACCTCACTATCTACCCTTATAGGCATATTGTTATGCAAAATTTTCTTAAAAAGGAAGAAATAAATGTCCAAATATTTTATTCCCGTTTTGTTTTTAATAATCCTTTTTTTATCCGCGATAAAACGGGTCAAGCCTTACGACGCGTTTACTTCAGGCGCTAAGTCGGCAATACCTTTTGCTCAAAGCGTTTTCCCCTATCTAACTAGCATTTTCGTGTTGACTGAACTTTTTGAAATAAGCGGTTTATCGCTTATGATTACTAACTTTTTGTCCCCTTTCTTTGCCTTTTTGGGAATACCAACCGAACTAACCAAATTAACTTTGATTAAGCCTTTTTCGGGTAGCGGATCTTTGGCACTCGTATCTGAAATTTATCAAAAATACGGTGTTAACGGTTATTTGTCTAGGTGCGCTTCCGTCATATACGGAAGCAGTGAAACGGTTTTTTACGTTGCTAGCGTTTATTTTGTTAACGCGAAAAATAAAAACCTAACCGCTCCTATAATAATATCGTTGGTCGCAGGCTTTTTTTCGTGCGTGTTTGCCTGCTTCATCTGTAAAATAATTTGATTTTTAAAATTAAAAAACTATAATAAAACCCTACCAAATTTGGTAGGGTTATTATTTTTTATTATAATTTTTTCGTAGCGTTCTCTAAAAGTAATTTACTTAGTAGCGCTTCTTTTTCCATAACGCCTAAATCCCCTTCTTTTCGACTGCGAACTGAAACTTTATTTTCTTCCATTTCTTTGTCGCCAACGATTAACATATACGGGATTTTTTCAAGTTGCGCTTCTCTTATCTTATAGCCTATTTTTTCGTTTCTATTATCAACTTCGGCACGAAGTCCGGCATTGTTAAGTAGCGAAACAATCTCGTTTGCATAATCGGCGGTTCTGCTAGTTAAACTCAATACTTTTACTTGAACGGGTGATATCCATAACGGGAATGCGCCGGCATACTTTTCGATAAGCATCGCAAGAGTTCTTTCGTAACAGCCGATTGAACTTCTGTGAATAACGAACGGATATTGTTTGGTTCCGTTTTCATCTATATAAGTCATATCAAAACTGTGCGCTGCGGCAAAGTCTAACTGTATGGTTATGATAGTATCTTCTTTACCGTAAACGTTTTTAGCTTGAACGTCGAGTTTAGGTCCGTAGAAAGCCGCTTCATCATCTGCTTCAACGTAATCGATACCGATATCGTCCAAAATCTTTTTCATAAGCGTTTCTGTTTCGTTCCACGCTTTATCGTTATCGATATATTTCGCTTTATTAGAATTACCACGTTTACTAAACCTGAACGTAACGTCTTCTCTCATTCCTAAACATTCTAAGAAATAGTAACTCAAATCTAAACAACGCTTAAATTCATCTTCAACTTGTTCGGGAGTACAAACTATATGTCCGTCAGACAACGTGAACTGGCGAACACGGATAAGACCGTGCATTTCACCGCTCGCTTCTTTTCTAAATAGGGTTGCCGTTTCGCTATATCTACACGGCAAATCTCTATACGACTTTAATCCGTTTTTGTAAATTTGGTATTGGAACGGACAAGTCATTGGGCGAAGCGCCATAGCGTCTTGCGAGTTTTCGTCCCCTATTATAAACATTTTGTCCCTATAATGATCCCAGTGACCGCTTATCTTATATAGGTCGCTCTTCGCCATATACGGAGTTTTGGTAATCATAAAACCACGTTTTTCTTCTTCGTCTTCAACAAAACGCGTTAAGATTTGCATTATTTTTGCGCCTTTTGGCATAAGAATCGGTAAGCCTTGTCCAACAACTTCTTCGGTCATAAATATGCCTAATTCTCTACCAAGTTTATTGTGGTCGCGTTTCTTTGCTTCTTCTAACGCCAAAAGATATTCATCTAGTTCACTCTTCTTTTCAAACGCCGTGCCGTATATACGGGTTAACATTTTATTTTTCTCATCCCCACGCCAGTAAGCGCCCGTTATTTGAGTTAACTTAAACGCTTTGATTTTACCAGTCGACGGCAAATGCGGGCCACGGCACAGGTCCATAAAATCGCCTTGTTTGTAGAACGAAATAACGCTACCCGCGGGTAAATCGTTAATAAGTTCAAGCTTATAAGGCTCGTCAAAACCTTTAACGAGTTTTACCGCGTCTTTTTTAGAGTATACTAAACGCTCGATGGGTAGATCGCCTTTTATTATATTTTTCATTTCTTGTTCGATTTTGGTTATATCGTCTTGCGAAATGGGTGTTTTAAATTCTATATCGTAGTAAAACCCGTTGTCGATCGTAGGACCGATTGCAAGTTTACTGGTTGGAAAAATATTCTTTACCGCTTGCGCTAAAACGTGCGAACACGTGTGCCTATAAACGTTTAGCCCCTCTTTGTCTTTCAAAGTTATAATAGATAACTCTGCGTCTTCTTCAACTTTTTCGTTTAGGTCTACCAAATTTCCATTTACTTTACCGCATACTGCAACACGCGCTAAACCTTCAGATATGCTTTTAGCAATATCTAAAACGGTCGTCCCCTTTTCAAACTCTAAAACAGACCCGTCTTTTAAAGTGATTCTCATGATTTTTCTCCTTGTTTTAAATAAAAAATCCTTATGCCGTTTGGCATAAGGACGAAATTTTAACTTCCGTGTTTCCACCTTATTTGCTACAAAACCGTAGCCACTCGTTTACCCCTTTTACTTTGTGGGAAAGTTTGCCTTAAAGGTGGTTTCAACCACGGGTGGTTTATGGGAATTCCAGCTACGCCCACTCTCTAAAAAACCATTTCCGCTTCTACTTATCCTTCGAGTTATCGCAAATATTTTTTGTAAATATAATATAAACCCTTTTTTTTACTTTGTCAACTCTTTTTAGCTATAATGTTTTCCCGAAAAACAAATCTTGTCTTTATAAAACTCTTTAAGATAATATTCGTCTTTTTCAGGAATACTCCCGCTAATGTCCACTTCACCACAGTTGCTTAATAGTACTTCTCTAATGATATTAAGATTATTACCGCCAAGTAATTCGCACCTATTTAGCCTGCGATAATGCCAGTCGTAAACCTTCCCGCCGTCAACGTATACTCGTTCTCTTTTATTCTCTAAAAGATACACTATAAAATCTTTTAACTGGCTATTGACGAAACACACTGGCATATAAGAAACTATATCCGCCCACTTGCGTTTAAGCGGTTGCAGTCTAAAATTATATATTCCGTCTAACGATAAAAAATCGCTGTTTTTAATCTTTTCGCGAACGTAACGTTTGTCGTCTTCTAAATCTGCAGAAATTAAACTTGCAAGCAGTATTTCGTTTTCATCTTCCGTTAAGCCTTTAAGCCCTATCTCTTTCTTGAAATATTTGTATTTATAGTTTATTGCAACTATCTCTGAAAGTCTGTCTATTATTTCGCATTTTACTATATCTAAGTATATATCGTCCACGTTTAGTTTTAGCATAAATCTAGAGCCCATATTCACGCTTTCGAGTTTACAGCCGACTTGTGAAATAATATCGGCTATTGCCGACTGAACGTAAAATAAATTGCTTTGATTTTCTTGTTTCTCCGTTATAGTTATTTGTGCCATATGTTATAGTTTACGCTCTCCGAATCTTTTTATTTATATTTTTCGAATTTTTGAAAACTAACTTGCCGTTTACCGCTTTTGTAAAGGTGCGGTATACGAGTTTTGCCGTTTCAGATATAACTACTATGCTAAATGATAAAACGATAATTTTAAGCCAAGACGATAGGCATAGTTTTTGAACGCCGAATAGTTGTGGAATTATTTGTACTATTACGACTTGAATTAAAAAGGTTGCTAAAAAAGTAATTAGCATGATTTTATTCTTCCAAAATCTAGAAAATAGACTTTCTTTGCCAAGTTCCCTACTATTAAAAGCGTTGAATAGTTGAAATAGTATAAATAGCGTAAAAATACCCGCGCCTAACTCTTCTTGTGGCAAACGCAATATATTGAAAAAGTATTGAAGCAACATTATCGTCCCAACGAATATTCCGTTAAAGGCTATTCTGCAAAGCATTTTAGTGCTTACTATCCCGTCCGTTCGTTTTACGGGGCTTTTATCCATCAGTTTAGAAGTCGCCCTTTCTAATCCTAAAGTTAGTGCGGGCGGTCCGTCCATGATAATATTTATCCATAATAGTTGTAGCGTGTTAAACGGAGTAGTTGCGCCGAGCAAAGCGCAAACGGATATAAATAAAAGCGCCGAAAAATTTACGGATAGTTGAAACAAAATAAATCTTTGCAAGTTCTTGAATACGTTTCTACCAAACGAAATTGCTTTTACAATCGTTGCAAAACTATCGTCTAACAGTATTACGTCAGCGCATTCTTTGGTGATTTCGTTACCCGTTATGCCCATTACTATACCAACGTCGGCGTGTTTAACGGCGGGGGCGTCGTTTATACCGTCGCCCGTAACGGCAACTACTTCACCCATTTCTTTAAGCGCTTTTACTATCCTTAATTTTACGGCGGGCGTACTTCTTGCAACGACGGTTATTCGTGGCAAAATCTTTTTTAAGTTTTCATCGGAGAGTTTTTCAACGTCCACCGCGTTAATAACTTGTCTTTCGTCAGTTAAAATATTTAGTTTTTTTGCAACTGCAACCGCCGTGTGCATATTATCGCCAGTTAATATCTTGACTTTTATTCCCGCGCGAAAACATTCGTTAACGGCTTTGAATACTTCTTTTCTTATTCCGTCGGCAAGTACAGCGTATCCGTCGTATTCAAAAAAGTCTTCCCCGTCGAGTTTATGTGCAAAACATATAACTCTTTTAAGCGTTTTTTGATACACGCTAACGTCTAAAAGTATTTTATGCGTTTGTCCTTCGGTTAGCGAGCACATTTTTAGTATCTTTTCGGGTGCACCTTTAATCAACGTTAAATTTCCTGAAAGAGTTTTGATTGTCGTGCTCATGAATTTCTTTTCAGATGAAAAAGCCTGCCTATCAATGACCGAAAAGGAGTTTCTATAATTTTGGTAATCGGCATTTGGTAATTTTTTTACAATAGACTTTAACAGTGCACACTCCGTTCCGTTGCCAACGCCTTCTACCTTTTTATTCTTTATTATAAGTTCAGCCGTTGAATTACACACGAAGTTTTGTAAAAGATATTCGTTAGTTATCTTCTCGGGTGAAATCATTCTATCGTTTTGACACACGCTTAACACTTTCATTTTATTTTCGGTTAGCGTACCCGTTTTATCCGAACATATAACCGATACCGCGCCCGCCGTTTCGGTAGCAATCATCTTCTTTATAAGCGCGTTTTCTTTTGCTAATTTTATCATATTGAGGGCAAGCGATACCGCAACGATGGTGGGTAATCCTTCGGGCACGGCGGCTACTATCAATATTACGCAAGAAATAAACAACTCTTGCACCGAAAAAAATGTGACTTCACTAACTAGTATCAACCTAATTAGCGAAACTAAAAAAACGAAAGACGAAACAATTAACCCTATAATCGTTATGGTTTTGCCAAGTTTTTGGAGTTTTTGGTTTAACGGAGAAACAATCTCTTTTTCACTTTTCAAGTAGTTTGCAACCTTGCCTATCTCCGTTTTGTCACCAACGGCAGTTACTAGCACCACACCGCTTCCGCCACTTACGAAAGTGCCCGAATACACCATGTTTTTTCGTTCGGCAAGCGGTGCCCCTTGTGAAAATATCGCGTCTTCTTTCTTTTTGACGGGTATACTTTCGCCCGTTAATGCCGATTCATCTACCATTAAGCCGTTTTGCTCAATCAATCTACCGTCGGCGACTATTTTGTCGCCCGCTTCTATGTAAACGATATCCCCCACGCGAATTTCTGTTTGCGCTACTATTACGAGTTCACCGTTTCGTTTAACTTTTACCAAAATTCTATCGTAAATCTTGCTAAGTGCCGAAAATGCGCGCTCTGAACTACCTTCCATCACTAAAGTAATAACCGTAGATAGTACAATGGCGATTAATACGCCTATGCTTTCAGCAAAATCTTTTTCACCCGTTTTGAAAAATTTGCCAAGTGCTACCCCAAACGCTAGCAAAAAACTAAACGTCAAAATTAATAACATAGGCTCTTTTATAATCTCTATGATTTTTGAAAATATTGATTTCTTTTTTAGTTTTGTTAACGTATTTATGCCGTATTTTCTTTCGCTTTCTCTTATTTCGGTCTCAGTTAACCCTTTCATAGGGTTGACCGAAAGGCTAGATAGCGATTGAGTAACTGTTAGTGCGTGATAGTCCATAATTTCTCCCGTTTTTTGATTAATAAAATGTATGATTGTTTATAAAAATATATGTTGATGAATAGACAAATACTTTTTTTTGTGCTATTATATTCGTAGGAGATTTATTATGAATAAAACTTATACGATAGATATTGCGGGCGTTGAAGTTTCCCTACCTGTTCTTCCGTTACCAAGCGGAGTAAATATTTGCTTTTTTAACCTACACGGTAATCAAGCACTTACCGAACATTGTGGAAAACATTTAGCACCTTTCTTGAAAGGTTGCGACGTTTTGTTGACTGCCGAAACCAAGGGCTTACAACTCACCCACGTTATAGCGAGAGAATTGGGTATGCCCTATTACGCAGTGGCTAGAAAACAACAAAAACTCTATATGCAAGACGGAATTCACATTAAATACGGCGCTTCAATCACTACCGGTAAAGAACAAGAATTTTATCTTTCCGCTAACGACGTTGAACTTTTAAAAGGAAAAAACGTTGGTATTGTTGACGACGTGTTGTCTACGGGCGAAAGTCTTTCAGGGCTTGAAAAAGTTGTTGTTGAAGCGGGCGGAAAAATATTTAAAAAAGCGTTTGTTTTAGCCGAAGGCGAAGCAAAAGAGAGAAAAGACGTTATATTCTTACAGTCTATTCCGCTACTTTAATTTAAAGTTTAAAACTAAAAACTCCACCGACTTGGTGGAGTTTTTTTGTGTGTTTTATTATGTTTTGTTGTGTTTTAAATATACTTTTTAAGTTCGTTAACGTCATTAAGAACTAAATCGACGGTAACTGAGCTGTTTTTATAAGTTTTTAACGTGGTTTCACCCGACAAAACCAATACGGTGTTTATGCCCGAGTTTATACCGAACTGAATATCGGTATAAAGCCGATCGCCGACCATGGTGGTTTGGCTTTTATTAGCGCCCGTTTTTGCTATTATATATTTTGCCATAATATCATAAGGCTTGCCAGTTATAAAATCGGGCTCTCTTCCAGAAGAACTTTTAAACATTTGAATTATTGAGCCAAGGTCAGGAATAGCCACGGGCTTTGACGGACAAGTCGTGTCAGGGTGAGTTGCAATATATTTTGCCCCCTTTACCATTAACTCGTTAGCGTGAACTATTTTTTGATAAGTTAGTTCGCTATCAAAAGTTAAAAGTACAATATCCGCTTCGCCCTTGGTTATTTTTAGACCGCTACCTTTTATTACGTCAAAAACTTTGTCGTTCGCAACGGCGTAGACACTTTGGTTTGGGAAATTATCGTTTATAAAATCTATAGCGCAGTCTAGTGAAGAATACACCATATCACCGTCTTCAAAAATTCCCATGTTTTTAAGACGAATTTCGTACATCTCGTCCGTGCGAGACGAGTTGTTGGTTAAATATACTATTTTAACGCCCTTGTTCCTAAAATATTTAAGCGTATTTTTTACGTCGCCTATAAGATCGGTGTCTAAATAAACCGTTCCGTCCAAGTCGAGCATTAACACTTTTGTGTCTTTAATATTTTCTAACATATACTTTTCTCCGTAAAGATATTATGTTACATTTTTTACTCATTTGTCAATTATTTATACCCATTTAAAAGCACAACGCCCGATATATTATCGGACGAAGTGCCTTAGGAAAAAGTTTATTGAGAGTGTGGGCATTGTTTAGGAGGTTTACCCTCGATTTGATTTTATTTTAACAAGATTTTCTTAAAAAATCCTTGAAAAATACAAGTTTTTTAAATCTTTCTTTTTAAAATTTTTTTTGGTAAAACTTTTAAGTTTTAAGGTCCTTTCAATAAATTTGTGCTATAATATTTTTATGAAAATATTAATCGTGGATGATGAAAGGCAATTAGTAAGCGCTGTTTCAACCTTTCTAAAACAAAAAAAATATTCGGTAGACGTTGCCTATAACGGCGAAGAGGGGCTAGATATGGCGCTAACTAGTCTTTACACAGTTCTGGACAAAATATAATTAAAATTTCGCTTAAAAAAGAAAGTAAGTAGGCTATTCTTACAGTATACAACTCGGGAAGTAGCGTTCCGTCAAATAAGGCGAACAAAATATTTGAAAGATTTTATCGTGGTGACGGCTCTCGTGCAATAGCTTCGGGTGGTAGCGGATTAGGGCTTGCAATAGCAAAAAGTATTTCAGACGCTAATAAATGGAAACTACACGCTCACTCGGTTTACGGCGAGTGTATGACCATTACCCTTACTATGAAAAACCATAAATAAGTTTAATAAAAGCCCCGCCTAGCAAACGCTTGGCGGGGCTTTTTATTTTGTTTTATTACTCGTTAGTCGGCTCTACCGAATTGATTTCGACGCCTTCAACTTCTTCATCATTCTTTGGTGTTACTGCTATATTCGCTACTTGCGAATCGTTTATTCTCATTACTCTAACCCCTTGAGTGTCTCTACCGATTTTACTAATATCCGTTGCCGATACTCTAATAATCGTACCGTTAACGGTTATAATCATTAAATCATCCGCTTCGGATACTTGTTTAAGCGCAACGAGTTTACCCGTTTTTTCGTTAAATACGCCCGCTTTAATACCCTTGCCCGCTCTTGACTGCAATCTATAATCTTCTATAGAAGAGCGTTTACCAAAGCCGTTTTCAGACATCGTCATAATTTCACAGTCTTCTTTTAGAACAACCATATCTACTACGTAGTCACCGTCGTTAAGTTCCATACTCTTAACGCCTTGAGTATCTCTACCCGTTGCTCTAACGTCTTTTTCACTGAAACGTATACATTTGCCTTCGTGAGATGCAACTATAATTTCATCTTCACCGTTTGTGAACTGAACGGACACTAAAGTATCGTTTTCGGTTAAACTTACGGCTATTTTACCGTTTCTTCTAATGTTTGCAAATTCAGTTAGCACCGTTTTCTTAATCAAGCCGTTTTTGGTGGCTATTGCGATATATCCTTCAGTGCCTTCTTTAAGCGGAATCATAGCACAAACTTTTTCGTTTTGTTCAATATTTAAGACGTTAACTATCGCTCTACCCCTTGCGGTACGTTGTGCTTCGGGAATCATAAAGCCTTTTATGCTATATACCTTACCCTTGTCCGTAAAGAACAATATATCGTCGTGCGTACTGGTAACGAACATATTGTCAACGAAGTCTTCTTCCTTAGGTTTGTGCGCGGTAACTCCCCTGCCACCACGGTGTTGAGTTCTATATTCCGAAACGGGAACTCGTTTAACGTAACCAAAGTGAGTTAAACTTATAACAACGTCTTGAACGGGAATTAAGTCCGCAATATCTATATCGCCGTAGTCGTATGATAATTCCGTCTTACGCGGAGTTGCATACTTGTTTTTAATTTCAAGCATATCCGCTTTAATGATGTCTTTAATACGTCTTTCAGAGGATAATATATCTTTCAAATCGGCAATAATTCTATCAAGCTCAATAAGTTCTTCTTTTAACTTATTTACTTCCATACTGGTCAAACGTTGCAATCTCATCTCTAAAATTGCATTGGCTTGTTTTTCCGAAAGTTCAAATGCGTTTATCAAATTCTCACAAGCAACGTTTTTATCCGAACTGCGTTTGATTATTTCTATAACTTCATCAATATTAGCAAGAGCAATAACCAAACCCTTAACAATATGTTCTCTTTCTTCGGTTTTAATTAGGTCGTATTTTACCCTACGAACTATAACTTGTTCTTGGTGTTCGATATAAAGTCTTAAAATTTCTTTTAATCCCAAAACTTTGGGCTCACCATCAACGAGCGCTAATAGAGTTATGCCGTCTTTAACCTGTAAGTTAGTGTGCTTATATAAAGTATTTAAGACTACTTGCGCGTTTACGTCTTTTTTAAGCTCGATTACGATGCGCATGCCGTGTCTATCCGATTCGTCTCTAAGGTTACTTATTCCTTCAACGCGTTTATCGTTTATCATAGACGCGATAGATTTGATTAATTCTTCTTTGTTTACTTGATACGGTATTTCGGTTATAACGATTTTTTCTCTATCGTTACCAAATTCTTCTATGTCCGATTTGGCACGCAATACGAAACCGCCCTTGCCCGTTTTATAGGCTTGTTTTATACCCGCTCTACCCATTAAAACGCCACCGGTTGGATAGTCGGGCGCGGGAATAATCTCTACCAAATCATCGATAGAAATTTCAGGGTCGTCTATCATTGCAATACACCCGTCCAAACACTCGCCAAGATTGTGCGGTGGGATATTTGTTGCCATACCAACCGCAATACCGTCTGCGCCGTTTACTAAAATGTTGGGTATGCGTGACGGTAATACTACCGGTTGCATTTCAGTATCGTCGAAGTTGGGATAAAAATCTACGGTATCTTTATCAATATCTCTTAGCATTTCGTTAGAAAGTTTTGAAAGTCTTGCTTCAGTATAACGATATGCTGCCGCAGGGTCTCCGTCTACCGAACCAAAGTTCCCGTGACCGTCTACCAACGGACAGTTGATAGAAAAGTCTTGGGCTAAACGAACTAACGCGTCGTAAACGGAACTGTCACCGTGCGGATGGTATTTACCAAGCACTTCACCGACAATTTTAGCGCATTTTTTAAAGGCTTTGTCGCTAGTTAATCCCATATCGTGCATAGCGTATAAAATACGGCGATGAACGGGTTTTAATCCGTCGCGCACATCGGGTATCGCACGAGAAACGTTAACCGCCATAGCGTATGCTATAAACGATTTTTTAACTTCGTTGTTTACTTCGATATTTATAAGTTTGGTTTTTTCAAGCGTTGATTTAAATTCCGCCGAAAGTTCGGCGCTTAACTCTTTTTTTGCCATTTTACTTTCTCCCTTTTATCCTATATATCAAGGTCGGTTACGAGTTTTGCGTTCTTTTCTATGAAATCACGGCGCATCTCGGGATTGTCACCCATAAGCATCGTGAAAGTTTCGTTCGCTTCAACCGCGTCTTCCATTGTAACGCGAAGTAGGGTTCTTGTTTCAGGGTTCATAGTGGTATCCCACAACTGAGTGGGGTCCATTTCACCAAGACCTTTATAACGTTGTATATCACACTTTCCTACTTCGGCTAAATAGTCGTTTAATTCTTTGTCGCTATAAAAATATCTATCAACTTTGTTCTTTGTTGCCTTGTATAGCGGGGGTTGTGCAATATAAACGTGACCCTTTTCAATCAACGGACGCATAAATCTAAAGAAGAAGGTCAAAAGCAATATTCTTATGTGGCTTCCGTCAACGTCCGCATCGGTCATACAAATTATTCTGTCGTAACGGAGTTTTGTTTCGTCAAAATCTTCTTTTATGCCTCCGCCGAACGCCGTTATCATCGCTCTTATTTCTTCGTTTTCAAGTATTCTGTTTATTCTTGCTTTTTCTACGTTAAGAATTTTACCTCTAAGCGGTAAAATCGCTTGGAAACGCCTATCTCTACCTTGTTTTGCACTTCCGCCTGCAGAGTCACCTTCTACAAGGAAAATTTCGCAAAATGCGGGGTTTTTATCCGAACAATCAGCTAGTTTGCCCGGCAACGTAGTAGATTCTAACGCGCCTTTACGCCTAGTGCTCTCCCTAGCAAGTCTTGCCGCTTCCCTTGCGCGTTGCGCTGTTAGACATTTCATTAAAATATCACGGGCTTTGGCGGGATTTTCTTCTAAGAAAGTGCCAAAATGCTCGTTCATCGCCTTGGAAACGTAGTTACGCATTTCGCTATTGCCAAGTTTGGTTTTCGTTTGGCCTTCAAACTGTGGCTCGGTTAATTTAACCGAAACTACTGCAACCAAGCCTTCCCTAACGTCGTCACTAGAAACCTTTTCTTCGCCCTTAAATACGTTTAATTTTTTACCAAAATCATTTATTATTCTAGTCAGTGCACTCTTAAACCCTTCTAAGTGCGTTCCACCTTCTTCCGTGTTTATATTGTTTGCAAACGCATATATCGTTTCACTATAAGTATCGGTATACTGCATCGCAACTTCCACTTCAGTGTCCCCGTAAAACACGTCGAAGTAAACGGGGTTTTCAAACGACGGGGTTTTATTTGCGCTTAAATCTCTAACGAAATGCGCTATACCTCCAACGTAACAAAACTCGTCTTCACGTTCGCGACCTTCCCTTTCGTCTTTAATCTTTATTGTTAAACCTTTGTTAAGGTAAGCAAGTTCTCTTAAACGAGTTTTAACGGTATCGTAATTAAAGTCAACCGTTTCAAACATCTCCGCATCCGGCATAAAGGTTACGTGAGTGCCCGTAAAGTCTGCTTCGCCAACAACTTCTAGTCTGTCTTGCGGTATGCCCCTGCGATATAACTGAGAGTGTTTTTTGCCGTTTTGATACACTTCCACTTTAAGCCATTCGGAAAGAGCGTTAACAACTGAAAGACCAACGCCGTGTAAACCACCCGAAATCTTGTAGCCTCCGCCACCGAATTTTCCGCCGGCGTGCAATTTTGTTAGCACGACTTCAACCGCCGAAATCTTTTCGGTATGGTGAATAGCGGTAGGTATTCCTCTACCGTTATCTTTTACCGTGCACGAACAATCTTTATTAAACGTTACGGTAATAGTGTCGCAATAGCCACTCAATGCCTCGTCAATAGAGTTGTCCACTATTTCTTGAACGAGATGGTGTAGACCCCTTGCGTCTGTTGAGCCAATATACATTCCTGGTCTTTTACGAACGGGATCAAGCCCTTCTAATACTTGGATTTGACCTTCGCCGTAATTAGCGTTTACCTTGGTTTGTTCTTCCATAATTCACCTTAAAAATTTATTTTTTTTATTAGCCTAAAATAGACACTATTATTTTATCACGTTTGAAAG
>JAEIGA010003295.1_pt1 | contig 25355 bp, 13 predicted proteins | sample 9270691 | NCBI WGS metagenome assembly JAEIGA01 (sample SAMN17057246, study PRJNA624740) | gut metagenome | biome: biome; isolation source: fecal sample | host: Bos grunniens | place: China: Xizang | collected 2019
TGCAACCACTCTGACAATTCATAAGCCTTTGTGCTGTTAGCGGGCTTGATGTAGAAGTCGATACCGTCGCTCGAGATGAGGTCACCATCGTTACTTACACCGTATGAGTAGAAGTTTTGGATATCTTTAAATTTGGTAAGTTCGCCAGTCTCAAGGTTGTAGAGAGTGGGGTAGCTTACAGCTGAAGCTTTGCTGATTGACAAGTCGCCTTCTTCCCATGCATACACAGTCTCGGTAGCCATGGGAGCAAGCCACTTACCATTGTTGCTTGTTACAACGGGTACTGAAGTTACCTCGAAGCCGGTTTTCCATTCTGTCCAGAATTTGTATTGCCACTCGGCAAATACGGCTTGATACTCCTCAACTTGGAACATATACTCGGGGTCTCCGGGTTCTACTGTAATGTAGTCATACATATTGGGTTCTTCGGCCATCCATTTTGCATAGATGTCGTTGCCGTTGAATGTCATGTCGAAGAAGGGATACTCATAAGACCACTCGCTGCCGTTGTAGCGGTATACGATAGGTTGGTAGTAACGACCTTTCTTCTCAACGCACACACCTATTACAGTGTTGCCGTCGCCCGAGATGGTACGAGTTGAGATAAATTGAGTCTTAGTGCCGAGGAAGTCAATCTCGGGGTTGGGAAGCTCTTCGTATTTCCAAGAGCCATCCTCTTGAAGGCGCCATACGCAGGGGAATACAGTGTAGGGCTTGTCATAGTCGATTGAACCCATAATGAAACCTACGATAGTCTTGCCATCAGGAGTAATCTCGTTGGCATAACCTTCGCTGATTTGTTGGTAAGGGAAGGGGAGTCTTTCCCATTGGCCGGTCTCCACACGGAAGATTGCGGGGAGCATGTCGTGGTCTTTACCTACTACAAGACCATCGTTTGATACATCCGAGAAGCACATGTCGTCATACTCGCCTGTTGCGGGAAGTACATACAAACGCTCCTCAACAACGTCGAAACGATAGGCTTCGGTGTATTGACGAGTACCTACAAAGTAACGTCCGTCACCCGAGATACCCATAGTTGCCCAAGGTGTGCTGGTGAAAATTACATCGCACTCTTCGTTAGCCAGAGTGGGGATGGCCATCATTGCCGATAGGGCCAAAAGAAGTAAGTTTTTTCTCATAATTGATTTATTGTTAGGATTATAATTGATGTTCAAGAATAGTTGTAGATTGCAATATTTTTTTCGGGCACAAAATTACAATAATATTATATATTAATTGTGCAAAATGCATGTTTAATTTTTCTTGTTTGTTAATAATTGTAAAACAATTAATTCGAGTGGTGGGTGATATGGGTCTTTTTAGGCTTTTTTCCTTAAAAACATGTTGCTACTATTGTACGAATTGTGATAAATGCATAAATTTGCACCTTGAAAAATATTGTGTTTTTGAAACTAAAAAAAACAATACATATCTAAAAAAAACAATCGCTTATGAAAACTAGATTACTAACAATCTGTATGAGCCTTTTTGTTGCTTTGTCGGCAATGATGGCTCAAGCCGATGTGAAGCTTACTTATCGTGAAAAGTATGGCGACCACATGGGTACATCTTCGGCTTGTCAAGCCAAAGATTACTACTTCTTTAATGCCAAGGGCGACACTGTGCGTCACGTCTTCCACACTGCCGGTACTTCGGGTGTGTTTGATGTGCAAAATGTACACTATTACAACTATAATGAGAAGGGTGAGTTGATTAGTGTAACCGACTATCAATATCGTCCTGCTTATAACGACTGGTCACGTCGTGATAGTATTGCTTATGAGTACGATGCCAATGGTCGCAAAATTGCCGAAATCGGTGGACGTAACACATTCCGCTATACTTATGACGATAATGGTAACATCGTTTCTGAGGAGGTCTCTGTTTCTGCAACCGGTATGGTAATACAAAATATTACTTACTCAGATTTCGTTCCTGGTACTGTAAACAAACCCCGTAAGTACGATGCCGAAAGTAATGCTTACTCTACTCACACATATTCTGGTACTATTGTCTATGATGCAGCTAACCGTGTTATCGCAGACGATCGTCTTACCATCTCAGGTTCTAAGATGCAACGTCTTGAGTATGTGTACGATGCCAATGGCGTGTGTGTGAGCGAGAAGTGGTATACATCTACTAGCTGGACACCCGAGCAAATCACCCCTGGTAGCGAGGCCGATACTTTGATGTTCAGCAAGGAGATTACTCGCACTCTCAAGAACGATAAATATTATCAAGTGGTAGAGCGTGTTAAGGATGTGATTTCTTGGGATGAGGACTTCAACTATATCTATGGTTGGGTGTCTCAGCCTGCTACCTATCATGAGTATTATGCCAATGCCAATGAGACAACTACTCCCACAGGCTTGACTTTGCAAAATGTATCTACTGATGCTGAGCCTAACTCGGTAAAAATCACTGCACAAGCTCCTGCTGCCTTGACAGGTGCGCAATATATCATCTGGCGCAACTGGGAGATTGCAGCAATTGTAGATGCTGCTGATGGCGTTATTGAGTATATCGACCGCAATGTTGAGAGCCGCACTCACGCTTATTTTGTGCAAGCATACGATGCTACTAAGGGTATTTACTATAATACTACCGACCTCTCTACCATTAACATGTCGGTTCGCTTGGCTTCTGTAACTAATATCAAGATGGTTGCCGGTCGTAAGGATACTGCCAGAGACGCTCAGACAGGTGCTACTTATGATACTTATATGATCACATTGCAATGGGAAGCTCCTGTGTGCGACTACGAGGTGAAGAAGTATGATATATATCAAAAACCCTTTGCAATGCCTATTGCAACTGTGGCCGGTGATGTGCTTACAGCCGAATTGAGCATGCCCGATTCTGAGACTGCCGATATTCGCATCGATGCAATCTATGACTTGGGTATCGCTACCGGTGATTATTTTACCTTCTCATGGGATAGCTCTAAAGACTTCAATGGTGAACAACCTGTTGATGTTCTTACACTCGTTAAGCAAGATGAGAACGGTCACTTGATTTTGGATCTTTACAATGCCGACAATAATATCTATCGTAAAAAAGTATTGATGCCTACAACTGAGGGTATAGGTCCCGAGTATCAATACTACTACAACTACGAGAATGGTTTGCTCGCTGAGAACTACTATATCCAATACAAAGATATGGGCGTGTGGACCGATCCTAAGGAGCACTTTGTCTATACTTACGACGAGCAAGGTCGTCTTGTGAAGAAGGAGAATCTCCAAACATACAACGAGATGTATGAGTACAAGTACGACGAGCAAGGCCGTTTGGTTGAGTATACCAAGTATGGTAAGACCGACCGTAGCAATCCTGATGCTGCATACGACAAGCCTTATAGCACTGTAGCTTACAGCGACTTTGATGATAATAACAATCCTCGACGAATGGATTATACCGACCACTTGTATGCTACCGGTAGCTACTTTGTATTCTATACATACGATGCCAAGGGTAATGTACTTGTAGAGGAGTCTTGGGAGCCTAATGCTCAAAATCCCGAAGGTCGTGTTGCCAACTATAAGTATGAGAATACTTACGATGAGTATGGCGTGATTACAGAGCGCGTTATGAGCAACCGTAACTGGGATACCGATGGCTTTATTTATGCTACTCGCGAAACACGCACACGTGTATCTGATACTCAATACGACTATGTAATTTACAACTACGTTGAGCGCGAGCAAGAGTGGGCTGTATATCGTTCACACACTGAGTATTATGCTGTACTTGATGGCGCATATGCTCCTCGTGATTTGAAAGTCGATTATATCAGCAATGCCAACTTTACCAATGCTGTTCAACTTACATGTACTGTTCCTGAGAAAGAAGTTCCCAATGCACAATACATTGTATGGTTCGACTGGCAACCCGTCGATACAGTAGCAGCCGTTGGTGGTAAGATTACAGCTATTGTAGAGAACTTGCCCAACGGTCGTGAAGTTGAGTTCCTCGTACAATCGTACGATGCCGTGAATGATGTTATGTACAACGTATCTAACGTTGCTACAGCAAGCTATACAATCGAGTTGGCTCCTATCAGCAACTTGCGTTTCAAAGAGCAAACAATTGGCGAATTTACCGATGGTCAAGGTGGCAAGCACCCTGCTTACTGGATCCACTTTACATGGGATGCACCCGAAACCGACCTTGAGGTAATTGGTTATAACGTTTACGAAAAGGGTTGGGTAGTGCCCCAAAGCACTGTTACCAACACTTGCGACAGTATCTCAATCTATCGTGAAGAAAACTTCAACTCGCCCGACCAACAAAAAGAGGTTGCTGTTGAGGTTACAGTTCTCTATGAGGTAGGTGAGTCGGAGCGTGTAGGCGAAACATTCAGTGTTGCTAATATGGGCGTTGAGAGCGTGAAAGTAGCTCAAGCCTATGTTGAGGGTAATACTCTCTACACTCGCAATGTTGCCGATGTTGTAGTATACAACGCTGCAGGTGTAGCTGTTGTTAGTCGTGCCGCTGTAGAGTCTGTTGACTTGTCATCAATGCCTGCCGGCGTATATGTTGCCGCTGTTAAGACCGGCGATAAGTTGCAAATTATCAAGTTTGCTCGTCGCTAATTCTTAGACATATTTCCTATCGAGAGGTCGCATCGTTATATCGGTGCGACCTCTTGTTGTTAATTGCCTAATTGTGAATATTTGAAAGTGTTAAAAAGTATTAATGCATAACTATTTGCATGTACGCGTATGTATAAATATAAGCTATTAATCGTAACTTTGCACCCAATAATTTTATTTTTAACCAATCAATTTTACCAATGAAGAAAAATCTACTCTCAATGAGTTTGTGCGCAGCTTTGTTTGCAACAGCTCTTCAGGTGAATGCTGAGCCCACTATGGTAGCCTCTTACAAGTTAGGCGATAGTATGGGTGCTTCTGGCGTTACACTCAAATCAATCAATCTTTATGACGGTGAAAACAAGGTACAACGTACTTATGAGATTGCTACTGACTACAATGGCGACTCTTACACCGAGACCATTATTACTTACACTTACAACGAACGTGGTCTCTTAGAGCGTGCGTATAACGTTCAATACCAACCCGCATACGGTAAGTGGGAACCCAAAGACGAGTGTGTATATCAATATGACGATCAAGGTCGTCTTATCAAAGAAGATACTGCCAACCGCGGTAATTCTTACACATACAACGAGCAAGGTTTCTTGGTAAATGAGAAGTATTACAGCAATACTACTCCCACAACTATCCAAGATATCAGCTATTTTGATTTCGATGCCAACGGCAACCCCGCACGTGCTGAGTCTGACGGCTATCAATCTGACTACCGTTTTGATGCAGTTTATTCTTATGATGCTATGGGTCGTTGCATCGACATCATGCGTCATTGTGTAAACGGAGCTGTACACAGCCGCGATACATACACTTACGACGAAGCTGGTGTGTTGGTTAACAAATACGAGTACATGTCGGCTTATGGAAAAGCCGGTCGTGAAAGTGCTACTCCCGGTTCTGAGAAAGATACCTTGCGCTTCAACTACCACAACGAGCGTACTGCTCTTGGTAATGGCTGGTATAACAAGATTACTTGGACTTGGGATACTATCCTCAAAATGTGGACAAAGGGTTCTACTACATACAACGAACTCTATGTAAACCTCGATGGTGCTTACGCTCCTCTCAACGCTGTTGCTGAGAATGTTTCTACTCCCGAGCGTCCCAATACTGTTAAGGTTACTGCCGACGCTCCCGCTACACTTCCCGTTGCCAACACAAGCTACGTCATCTGGCGTAACGGTATGATGATTGCTACTGTTGAGGCTGTTAATGGCAAAATCGAATACTTCGACGAGAATGTTGAGAACGCCAGCTATGAGTACTTCGTTCAAGCATACGACGCTGCCAACGATGTATACTACAATGCGAGTGACGTTGCTGCTGTCGATGTAAAAATGCCCCTCAGCTATGCCGAGAACATTCGCGTAGTTGGTGGTTATCATGGCACATACAACGACCCCGATGCAGGTGCATACGAGTCATTCTTTATCAAGCTTGCTTGGGATGTTAAACCCTGCGATGATCCCGTTCTTGGTTACAAAGTATGGGTATATCCTTGGGCTTATCCTCTCGTAGAGATTAACGGTGATGTAAAAGAGTGCGAGTTGAGCATGGTTGACGACGAGGCTGCCAATATCCGCGTTGACGTTGTGTATGAGCACGGCGTACAAGAGGGCGAATATGTTACTTTGTTCTGGGATAACAGCGTCGACTTCGAAGGCGAACCCACTGTGAAATACTATGTTTCATATGAGAAGAACTATGGCGACCACATGGGTACTCCCGGTGCTTCAAGCATCAACTACTACATCTACGACAACAACAACAACCTCTCTCGTCGCATCGACTACGGTTATCAAACCGATGGTAGCGCCGTTCCTACTTACCACTACTTCTATGAGTATAACCAAAATGGCCAAATCATCTCTGAGTTCTATCGTCAAATGAACTCTTTGGGTGAGTGGGGTAAGAACAAAATGACTTATGTTTATACATACGACTCTTATGGTCGCTTGGCTACTAAAGAGGATACTACTTCACACCGTCTCTATGAGTACTTCTACGACCTTACCGGCCGTCTTACTTCAATGACCGATAAGACAAGAACTTACGGTTCTAACGAGTATGACAAGTTGAACTCTACTACCAACTATGTTACTTACGACGAGAAAGGCAATCCTACTTATGTAGAGTATGTACACCACGCTTATGCTTCAAGCTGCTACAACACTACATATACTTATGACGATCAAAACCGTGTGCTCGTTCAAGAGTCTCGCACTCCCGAAGGCTTGGCTTACGAGAAGTTTGAGTACACTTACGACAAATATGGTGTTATTACATTGCAAGTACGTTATATACCTTGGTACGATGAAGTGACTTATCAACCTACCGAGAATTTCGTTGCCTCAACACGCACAGTTCGCGAGGCTCAAGGTGGCATGGTTTACAAGGCTTACGACGAAAACTATGACATCAAGGGCGATAAGTGGAGCAATACCAACAAACGTTACACAATGGAGACTTACTCGCCCCTCAACGGCGCTCTTACTCCTCAAAACCTCGTAGTTACCGACGCATCTACTCCCGAGTCGCCCAATACTATCGAGATTGAATGTAACTATCCCAAAATCAAACTTGCCAACGCTCAATACATCATCTGGCGTGGTTGCACTCCCGTCGACACTGTTGACGCTCCTGCTACTCAAGGTATCATCCGCTACCGTGATGTAAATGTTGGTAACGGTACTTACGAGTACATCGTTCAAACATACGATGCCGCTTCTGACCAATCATTCAACGCTACAGCTCCCGTAGTATTTACTTTGGAAGCTCAGTTGGATCCCGTTAGAAACTTCCACTTTGTTGCTCAAACTGAGGGCGTTTACCGCGACAAAGAGTTGAATAGCGACCTCCCCGTTTACTGGATTAAGTTTGCATGGGATGCTCCTCAAACAGCTTTGCCCATCCTCCACTACAATGTGTACCAAGATGGCTATAAGATTCCTGTATCACAAACTACCAATACAAACGACAGTGTTTGGGTATATCGTCAAGCTCCCGAGGATATTGCTAACCAAACTACAAGCACATTTGTTGAAGTGACAGTTTCTTACTCTCTTGGTGAGTCTGTTGGTGCTAGCGAGACATTCCCCGTAGAAGTAGCTGCTACTGACAAGGTTAGCTTCGAAGGCTCGGCTTACGTTGCTGCCAAGACTCTCTTCACAGAACCCACTGCTGCTGTTGTAGTTTACAACGCTGCCGGTAGTGTAGTGGCAACTTACAGCAACAAACAACAATATGACCTCTCGGCTCTTGCCTCGGGTGTATATGTTGCCGTTGTGAAAGTTGGTAACGATGTTCAAATTGTTAAAGTTGCTCTCTAAAGAATATCTGTGATAGACAATAACTAATAATTATATGTGTATGAGTGTGCGCCTCAAGCGCACACTCGTACTTATTAAAGTAAATATGAAAAATTTATTCACTGTTCTCTTACTCTCTATGGCTGTTAGCCTTCCGGTTATGGCCGACGACATCTATTTCGAAGACAACTTCGAGAAAGGTATTTCATCGAAATATACTTTGATTGACCGCGATGAAAACCCCAACAAAAGCGGTATTTCTAAAATCAATTTAGCAAACGGTTCTTGGGCTACTGCTCAGTATGACAAGGGCTGTTCGGCTGCTATGAGCTCATCTCACTGTACTCACGATTATCCCGTTGAGGACTGGATGATTTTGCCTCAAATTAATATCAAATCGAGTCGCGCAGTCCTTGCTTGGGATGCTTTCTCGGTACACTATGACCTCCGCGAAAACTATAAGGTGATGATCTCTGAATCGGGTAACAGCACCTCTAATTTCGTTGAAGTTTATTCAGTTGAAGAAGAAGATTACTACGTACGTCGCCATGTCGTTTCGTTGGCCGACTACGAAGGAAAAGATATATACATCGCCTTTGTTCACCAAGACCAAAACAAGTATCTCTTGGGTATTGACAACATCAAAGTAGGTGAATTTGACGGCGATTATGCCTTTACCAATACTACCGATGTATCTGTAAAAGGTGGTCAAGACATCACTATTAGTGGTGTTATTCGCAACATGTCGAGCGAGCACTACTACGAGCCTGTTGTTAAGGTAGGTGACGTTGAGTACACATGGGATGGTGAGGTTATGCCTACTATCTGGTCGCCCGGCGAGGAGGTTCCCTTCTCATTCAGTGTTCCCGCCCCTGAGGAGGGTACTATCGACTACACTGTAGGTGTTAAGTACTCGCGCAACGACAGCGAAATGGTGTGGAGCACTGCCGATACTGTATATTGCTCGGCTTTCCCCCGCAACATCTTGGTTGAGAAGTTTACCGGTACTTGGTGTAACAACTGCCCCGAAGGTACTATCAACTTGCGCAAGTTCGAGCAACGTTTCCGTAACCGCATTATCGCTGTAGAGGGACACTGTGCGATGGGTGCATCTGAGCCTATGGCCGATTCTTTCTACCATCCCGGTCTCCAATATTGGATACATAACCTTCCAGGCATGATATACAACCGTACATTGGGTATGATTTCGCAAACTGCTCAAGACGATGGCTTGATTTACAAAGCAATGCGTAAGCCTGTTACTGCCGAGATTGTTCCCTCTGTCAAGTTTACTAAAGAAGGTGTCTTCGAGGTAAATACTACTGTGCGTTTTTCACAAGAGTATGACAACTCTAACGACCGCTATAGAGTAGGTTATGCACTTGCTGAGAAGGTTGTGCATCAGCCCGATGATACAAAATATGCACAATCTAATAGTTGTCAATACCCCCAAAACCGCGAGTATTATTTCTTGCCCAGTTCAGTGCCCTCATCATTGGCATTCTTCCACAACGTAGGTCGTGGTAATGCAACATCGTTCGATGGTGCTCCCCAATCATTGCCCAATGAGACACTTACTGCCTATACCGACTATGAAGTATCAGGTACCATTGATATGCCTGCAGCTCCTGTCTTTGATAACGACTATCAGTTCGATCCTCGTAACTTCTCGGTTATTGTAGTGCTTATTTATACTCGCGACAAGAGTGTATTGGCTGCTTACCGTGTAGATACCGATGAAATAGATTGGAGCCAATCGGGTGCCGAAAGCATGCAAGATGACATGCGCTATTCTATCAAGAATGTCGATGGCCAAGTTTCGGTGTGCAACATTGATGGCTTTGCCACAATGCGTGTGTACGGTGTAGATGGTCGCCTCATAGATCAAGCACAAGGCCAAGGCGAAGTAGTGGCTAATGCCGGTCAATATAAAGGTATTGCTATTGTATCGGTTGAGACAGCAGCCGGTGTTATAAATGAAAAAATCTTAGTCAAATAATTAACAACTAACTAATTTTGAATCAGATGAAAAAATTATCTATTCTTTTTGCTGCATTACTTTTTGCTGTAAGTGCGGTTGCTGAGAAAGGTGCAATGTTCCTTACCAGCCCTGAGACTTTTCAAGTAATGTCAATGTCGCCCAATGGTAAATGGGCATGTGGTGTGTATGGTGATGGAACATCAATTCTTCAAGGTATTCTCTGGAACCTCGAGAGTGGTGAGATTACTTATCTCTCTACAATCGATGAGTCATTGGCCATGGGCGTTACTGACGAAGGTGTTGTATGTGGTGGTTACACTGACTATACAATGCACGAGGCAGGTCTTGGTACTTATGTAGCAGGTTTCTACAAAGATGGTGTGTGGACTGCGCTCGACAACACTACTATGGAGGACGAAGGCATCCATGTCTTTGGCTCAGAGGCTTACGCTATCTCTGCCGACGGTCGCACTATCGTAGGTTATGTACAAATAGCCTCTTCTGATAGCAAAATCGCTCCCGCACGTTGGGTAGACGGTAAGCTCGATAAGATCTTTACTTACGAAGGTGCAGGTAACTGCTATGCCATTTCTCGCGATGGTTCTAAAGCCGGTGGTTGGGGTTATCAAGCCGACGCTGATGGCGACAAGAACCGTTCATGTGCTGTATGGGAAGGTGACAATGTTCAATACCTCAGCCCCGTGCCTACTGCTTTTGAGGCTGTACGTGCATTCTCTCCCGACGGTAAGAAAGTTCTTTGCGAGTCTTTCGGTCACAAGTTCTCTTATGACCTCGAAACTCAAGAGAAGACTGAGTTGCCTTGGATTCACCCTGCTTGCTGGGGCCAAACAGTATCTTACATCAACAACGATGGTCTCGTATTAGGTGGTGAGGAGTTCCAAGACGATGCTACAGGTGCTTCTGGTCGTTACGGTTATGTTTACGATGCTAAAGCCGGCAAAGCTTCTCGCTTCAACGACTGGATGAAAGAGCAATATAATGTAGAAATCGACGCTAAGAGCTTCTTGGTTTCTTGCGCTGTTGCTATGAGCGACGATGCTAAGACTTTTGCTGTGTATGGTTATCCCATGAACAATGGTGCTATGACCGGTATGTGGGCTTCTATGGTTATCAAACTTGACCAAGAGATCACTTTCTGCGCTCCCTCGGGTCTCAAAGCTGAGAAACTCCTTGGTGTAAACAACGTTCGTCTTACTTGGAACCTTCCTATGATGAACGCTGCCAACGTATTGGGCTACAATGTATATCGTGGTGAGGAAAAGATTGCTGAGCTCTCAGCCGACTTGCTCGCTTACATGGATGTAAACGTTGCTAATGGTGAGTATGCTTATGCAGTTACAGCTCTCTATGAGGATGAGGCCGGCGAAATTGTTGAGTCTGAAAAATCAGCCTCTGTTAAGGTGGTTGTTGCCAAAGACCCCCTCAACATAGTACAAAACATTGAATACAAATCGGCTAACTATAACGATTTGAGATTGCGTTGGAACGCTCCCGCGTCTAACCTCCCCTCTATCAAATATTATAACCTCGATGGTACTAAAACCGGTTTCGGTGGCGGTGTTATTTCGTTCTTGGCTGCTATCAAGTTGCCTACTGATATGGTAGAAATCTATAGCAATACTCACTCTATTGCACGTGTTGGTTTCTTCCCCATCAATAAAGAAGCTATCTACACTATCCGTGTAATCGTTGACGGTGTTGAGAAGTCTGCTAAGACTTTGGATACAAACTCGTTGGTATTGGGCGAAGTGAACCTCGTTGATCTTGATGTTCCCGTAGCATTCGAGGCTTTGAGTGACATTCTTGTTGTTGTTGATATCGATGCTTCAAACTTTACTGTTTCTTCAAATGAGGTAATTGGTGGTATATACGGTGAGGTTGTTCCCGGTTACTCAGACCTCTTGCGTCAATCGGCCGAGCCTGAGTTCTACTCACTTTACGATTCAAGCAAGGCTTCAGGTTATGAAATGCCTATCACATGGATTATCTCTGCTATCTTGAGCGAGACCGGTACTACTGCTGCAAGCGATGTAGTTCTTGGTTATGATATCTATCGTAACGACGAGCTCGTAGGTACTGCTACTGAGCAAAACTTCTATGACGAAGGTTTGTCTTCAGGCGAGTATACTTATGGTATCGTTGCTAAGTATGCTGCCGGTGAATCGGCTTCTGCTACTGCTAACGTGAAATATGAGTGCAACCCCAATGCTTTGAAATCAATCGACGAAGTAGAGGTATTTGCCGGTACTTCTGAGTTGGCTGCTTTCTGGCAAGCTCCCTTGAAGAACGATGAGTCTGTTATTTCTTATGCCGTAGGTCAAAACACTGGCCGTGGTATGTCAATGAGTGGTGCTACTGAGAATATCGAGTATACTGTAGCTCACGCTTATCCCTACTCAGTATTGAACTGGTACGAAGGTTACACTATTGATGCTCTCCGTTTCTATCCCAATGCCGAGGCTATCTTTGCTATCGCTCTCGAGGTGAATGGTAAAGACCATGAGTTCATTGCTCTTGGTCAAATTGGTGAGGAGAATGGTTATGTTCTCAATACTTGGAACAATATTCGTCTTGAAAATCCCTATGTAATCAAGAATGGTGACTATATCCGTGTTAAACTTTTGTGCTCTGAGGTAGATCCTTCAACTTATCCTATTGCTCTCGACGATCAAGTAGGTGCTATGGGTGTATCTGACCTCTATTGCTGGGACTACTACGGTCAATACAGCTCTGTATTGTCTGACGGTGGTTACTCAAGAGGTAACTGGATGCTCGGTATGCTCGTTACTAATGATAGCGAAGAGCTCCTCCCCGTTAAGGGCTACAACGTATTGCTCGATGGCGAAGCTGCTGCCGATATGCTTACTGAGAATAAGTTCAAAACTTCTGGTTACAACTGGAACGATGGTTCAACTCACCGCATCAAAGTAAATACAGTTTACAACTTTGCCGGTGAAGAGGTTATCGCTGAGGGTAAACAAGTTGTATTCAACGTAAAAGCTGGTGTTGAAAACGTTGAAATCAACTTCGTTAACGTATATCCCAACCCTGCTACTTCTTACATCAATGTAGAGGGTGCTGTTGAGAAACTTGCCTTGTATGACATGAATGGTCGCCTCGTAGCTGAGACTGCCGAGAACACACTCGACGTAACAGCTCTCGTTGCTGGCAACTACATGCTCAACATCTACAACAATGGCAACGTTCGCACAGTAAAAGTTCTTGTCGTTCGCTAATGAAGTAGTTCGATAATATTGCCGAGAGGCGCATCCACATGGATGCGCCTCTTTTTTATATATCTACAAAGTTGTAATCTTTATGCCATCCTATTTGTATTTTTATGCCCTCATATCGTAATTTTTTGTATCTTTAAGGCCCTTAAGAAACATCTACGAAAATTATCTTAACCTATAGAATTATTTCATAAATTATGAGAAGATTATCTATTCTCTTTATTGCAATACTTATTGCAGTACATGCTTTTGCCGAAAAGGGTGCGATTGTACTCACCAGTCCCGTCAATTTTCAGGTATTGGCTGTTTCGCCCAATGGTAAGTGGGCTTGTGGTATTTCGGGTGATGGTATAACATCGACCGAGAAAGGTGTATTATGGAATCTTGAGACAGGCGAGTTTACTTACCTTTCGACTTCGGGTAGCTCTACAGCCTATGATGTGGCCGATGATGGTACTGTAGTAGGTTCGGGTGGTTATTATAAAGATGGTCGTTGGCACTCGTTGGGTGGACAAGCCATGTCTATCTCTCGCGATGCGCGCACCATTGTAGGTTACTCAAATATGGGAGGTGGATATGCACCTACCAAGTGGGTCGATGGCAAGCTTGCCCTCGTATATCCCTACGATAATGATGTTGCCCAATGTTATACTGTGTCGGATGATGGTACTCGTGCTGCCGGATGGGGATACACTACTACCGGTGGTGCTCCTCTTAACCGTACTATTGCCTTGTGGAGTGACTCTACTGTCGAGTATCTCAGTTCTCGTGCTACATTTGCCGAGGCCGGTCGTCGCTTCTCGCCCGATGGTACAAAACTTGTTTGCGAAACATGGGGTAAGCCTTTTGTATATAACTTGGTTACAAAGGAGAAGTTTATGATTCCCTTTTATTGCGAGGCTACTACCAATGATGAGGTATGTTCGGCATATCTCGTTTGTTATGTGAATGATGATGGTACTGTGTTGGGACAAGAGGAGATGATGAATCCTTTGAACAACGCTACAGATACTTATGCCTTCATGTATGACGGTGTAGCAGGAAGACCCCGTAAACTTGTTGATTGGCTCAAAGAAGAGCATAGCGTGGAAATAGATGCCAATACCAATAAGGTGTATCGTGGTGTTGAGATGAGCAACGATGGTAAGGTGATATCAATGCTCAGTTATGTGTGTGAGAACGGTATGATTACAGGCGACTATGTATCTATCGTGGTATTGCTCGACCGTGAGGTGGAGATATGTCCTCCTGTAACTATTATTGCCGAGAAACTTCGTGGTCTCAACAGTGTACGTCTTACTTGGAAAGAGCCCCTTATGAATGCCGAGAATGTATTGGGTTACAACGTGTATCGTGATGGTCAACTCATCGTTTCGGAGTTGGCAGAGATGGCTTATATTGATAACGTTCCGGCCGAAGGTCAATATACATACACTGTAACAGCTCTTTATGCTGGCGAAGGCGATGCTATTATAGAGTCGGAGCAAGCCAAATCGGTTACTATCAACGTGCAACCCGAGCCTCTCAATGCTCCTCGTAATATAGAGTGGCATGCTGTCAATTTGAACGATATGAAGTTACGCTGGGGTGAGCCCGAGCCCAATTCTCCCTCGTTTACTTATTTTGACTACAACGAGCGTGCTACCGGTTTTGGTGGTGGTGTAATATCTTTCTCTGTTGCTATGCGTTTGCCTATCGATATAGTAGCCAATTATGCCGAGCAGTATGCTATATCTCGCGTTGCATTTATGCCACGCAACCCCGAGGCAGGTTATACTATCAAGGTATATGTAAATGGTGTGGAGACTTCGGTGCAAACTGTTGATAACAGCAAGTTGGCATTCAATAATATGAATACTATAGACCTTGCTACACCTGTTTTGTTTGATGCATTAGATGATGTGATGATAGCTATTGATATAGATGCATCGGGATTCTCAGTGTCGTCGAACGATGTTATAGGTATGTGCTATGGTATGGCTACTCCCGGATATTCCGACCTTTTGCGTCAAGCTGCAGAGCCCGAGTTCTACTCGCTCAATCAATCATCGGTTGATAGTGGTTATGGCGAATTGTTGGTAAGTTGGGCTATCTCGGCTGTATTGTCAAAGTTGGATGAGAATGGCAAGCCCAATCTTGATAGCGACATTATTACAGGATACGAAATCATGCGTGACGATAATGAGCTGGGAGTGGTTACAACAACCAATTATTTCGATACAGACCTCACACAAGGTCGTCATGAATACAAAATCATGGCACACTATGCCGATGGTTCTGTATCAGAGCCCGCAAGAGCCAACATTAACTTTGCTCCTAAATATGAGGTACTCAGTGCTGTTAGCGATGTGAAAGTATCGGTTGATGACAATGCCGATGCTATCAAAGCTGAGTGGTCAGCTCCTATCAACAATGATGCTACAGTGTTGTCGTATGCTCGTGGCAATAGCTCGGGCAAGGGTATTACCATGACTGGCGCTACCGACCTTATTGAGTATACTGTAGCTCACGAGTATCCTTATACCTTCTTCGACTGGTATGAGGGCTATAATATCACTGCTTTGCGTTTTTATCCCACTGCCGAGGCTGTATTTGGTATTGTACTCGAGGTTGATGGCTTGGATAAAGAGATGGTTGTATTGGAAGAGGCCAACACCGAGAATGGTTATATATTGAACAAGTGGAATGATGTAAAACTCACCAATCCTCATAAGATAAAGGTGGGCGAAAATATTCGTATTAAATTGGTTTGTGCCGATGTTGACCCCTCTACATATCCTATCACTATGGATGGTGGTCGTGGCAATGTGGGTGTATCTGACCTATATTCGTTCAACTATTCAACATATAGTTCGGCCTATTCTGATGGTGGCTTGTCAGGTAGCTGGATGTTGGGTATGGTTGTTTCAAACGACGATACCGATCTTCTGCCTGTAAAAGGTTATAATGTAGAGCTTGATGGTGAGCAAGCTAATGATGCATTGATTACCGAAACAGTATTTGCAAAGGATGGTCTTGGCTGGAAAGATGCACAAACACACCGCATCACCGTTAATACTATATTTGATGTATATGGCAATGACTATGAGGTTGAAGGCGAGCAACTTATATTTAATGTTTACTCGGGCGTTGAACGTATCGATATTGATCGTATCAATGTTTATCCCAACCCTGCAACGTCATTTATAAATGTCAATGGTGAGGTTGAGAAACTTTCACTCTACGACATGCAAGGTGCTCTCGTTATTGAAGCAGCAGCCAATACTCTTGATGTAACATCACTCCCTGTAGGTAACTACGTGCTCAAAATCAGTAATAAAGAAGAGGTACGTACTGTCAAAGTACTTATAGTGCGATAAGTTTCATACATCTATACATATAAGCCACCGCAACCCAATCGGGTTGCGGTGGCTTGTATATTATGCGCTTATGTCAAATGCGCCTGTGAGTTATTTTATCTTTCAATAAAATGTTGTATCTTTACCCTCACAAATACGAATTATTATGGTACAGAACGAACGTGTTATACGCCACGAACTTGTAGTAGAGGCCGGTCGTCGTATGATGATGGCTGCTCGCACAGCCCCCAAGGCACGAGGTGTAGATATTATTGAGATAGCATTAGTGAGTGATCGTGACGACCTTGAAAAGTTGTCGGCTGTGATGCGCAGAAAAGGAGAGGAGAGTGGTATGCAATTCCTCTTGCGCGATTCGGAGAATATATTGCAGGGCGATGCTGTATTGCTCATTGGTACGCCCGTTCTCAACCAAGGCCTCAATTGTGCATATTGTGGTTGTGAAAAGTGTGTCGATAAGCCCTTCTCAGCACCATGTGTCATGAATTCGGTCGACTTGGGTATAGCTGTTGGTTCGGCTTGTTCGGTTGCAGCAACGTTGTGTGTCGACACTCGTGTGATGTTTTCGGCCGGTTGGTCTTCTCTCTCTCTCGATTGGCTACCCGGTTGCACTCAAGTCATAGCTATAGCTCTGAGCTGTACTTCTAAAAATCCCTTCTTCGACCGTCAGCCCCGTGTTGAAGCAAAACCTGTCGACGATGAAAAGAAATAATATTATATTACCTTCAGAATGGGCACAACAGAGTGCCATACAACTTACATGGCCGCATAAGAACACCGATTGGGCATATATGCTCAATGAGGTAGAGGAGTGCTTTATAAACTTGGCACGTGAGATAGCCGCACGACAACTCTTGCTCATAGTTACCCCCGAGCCGGAGCTTGTGCGTACTCGTATTGCCAATGTTGTGAATATGAGCAACGTGCGTCTTGTGGAGTGTAACAGCAACGATACTTGGGCTCGCGACCATGGTGGCATTACAGTCTATATCGATGGAGAGCCGGTCGTGTACGACTTTGCCTTCAATGGATGGGGCTTGAAGTTTGCAGCTTGTTACGACAACCTTATTACATCGCAATTGAGCAAGCAGGGTATGTTGCATGCTCGTTATCAAAATCGTCTAAACTTTATCATAGAGGGAGGCTCTATCGAGAGTGATGGTTGCGGTACAATGCTCACAACAAGCGAATGTCTGCTTTCGCCCAATCGCAATGGCGAGTGGGGTAAAGAGGATATTGAGCTGTACCTTCGTGAAGCCTTTGGCTTAGAGAAGATCTTATGGCTCGATCATGGTTATCTGGCCGGTGACGATACCGATAGTCATATAGATACATTGGCACGTCTTGCTCCCGATAACACCATACTCTATGTGCGTTGCGAAGATGAGGCTGATGAGCACTATGAGGCTCTTAAAGCCATGGAAGCACAATTGCGCACTTTCACTACACTCGATGGTAAGCCCTATCGCCTTATGGCTCTGCCTATGGCTCAGGCTGCCTATGATGAGGATGGTGAGCGACTACCTGCAACATACGCCAATTTCCTCATCATGAATGATGCTGTGTTGTATCCTACTTATGGAGTACCGGCATTGGACGATGAGGCTGCGCGTGTCATTGCCGAGGCTTTCCCCGGTCGCGAAGTGGTGGGCGTTGATTGCCAAGCATTGATAAAACAACATGGTTCATTGCACTGTGTAACAATGCAATATCCGATGAATGTGATAGAATAAAAAATATCCCGATATTATGAGTAAAATATTGAAAGTGGGCATTGTACAACAAAGTAACACTGCCGATATAGAACAAAATAAAGCATCGCTGCGTGCCGGTATCGAGCGTTGTGCCGAGCAAGGTGCACAACTCGTCGTATTGCAAGAATTGCACAACTCGCTCTATTTCTGCCAAACTGAGAATACCGATCTCTTCGACCTCGCAGAGCCTATCCCTGGCCCATCTACCGACTTCTATAGCGAGATAGCTCGCGCCTGTGGCGTTGTATTGGTAACATCGCTTTTTGAGCGTCGCGCTCCCGGCTTGTATCACAATACTGCTGTCGTGTTTGATAGCGATGGCTCTATGGCCGGAAAATATCGTAAAATGCACATCCCCGATGATCCTGCCTATTACGAGAAGTTCTACTTTACCCCCGGCGACTTGGGATTTGATCCTATCACTACATCGTTAGGTAAGTTGGGTGTATTGGTATGCTGGGATCAATGGTATCCCGAGGCTGCCCGTCTCATGGCGTTGCGTGGTGCCGAGTTGCTTATTTATCCCACTGCGATAGGTTGGGAGAGTAGTGACACCGATGCTGAGAAAGCTCGTCAACAAGGTGCGTGGGAGACTGTACAACGTGGTCATGCAGTAGCCAACGGATTGCCCGTTATTACTGTCAATCGCGTGGGTCATGAACCCGATCCCTCAGGACAAACTCGTGGCATACAATTCTGGGGACACAGTTTTGTCGCAGGTCCACAAGGCGAACTTATCTTCTTGGCTCCCGATGATGCTCCTTGTACAACTGTTATAGAGGTTGATATGGAGCGTAGCGAGCAAGTGCGCCGTTGGTGGCCTTTCTTGCGCGACCGTCGCATCGAAAACTATGGCGATATTGTTAAGCGATTTAGAGACTGATACAGTACAATATACTTGCTATATAGATAACAAAAAAGCTGCAATCGCAGCTTTTTTGTTGTTTTATCGGTTTTGTTTCATCTTTATTTTTTTCTCTTTATTTGCCTGCTCTTGTGTCTTATAGACTTTGAGTTTTTCCGACTTATAGATGTCAGCCGGTGTAACGATAGCCTGGTCGGGTCTTATTTGACACCTTTGCAGTATCTCTACAATGCCATCTATATGATACTCGCAGACAGGACGAGGTTGGCATAACTCTATGCCAAGGTCATTCTTAAAGATGTCGTATACAAGTTCGGCGTTGTAGTAGCGGTTGTTGCCCATGCGCAATTGTCGGTCATAGTTGGCAAGCATGTACTTCTTGTAGTCAATCTTCACGGGATTGTTGGTTGCACGCATAAGTGTGTATTCCCCCTTCTCGCCATGACGCATGAATGTGTGTAATGGGGTTAGTGTAACTGTTTGATCTACATGTAATACATATAAGCTGCTGTCACGCATTATAACGATACCACAGTGATTGATTGGCGATTCAGAAAGATGTTCAAGCAAGGCGGTACGCTCGTTGTTGACTGTTTGGAAGATAATATCACCTTCACGAGGTTTATCTATATTGTTACATCCGATGCACAACAATAGAAGTAGGGCATAATAAATATTCTTCATACTTATACAGTTATTTGTTATTTACTGCGAAGGTAAGCAATATTGTCGAATTTTCTTTACTATAGCTATGACAAAATGACGCGCCGAACTGCAATTTTGTCTTGTAATGTATTGGTTTACATGACTTTCTGTCTTATTTGATTTGTGGTATCTCTTTTGATTTTATAGTAGCGAACATCGTTGCTTGCGATGTGTTTTATGTAGAGAAAAAGAAAGGAGATATAAAGATGAATTTCAACAATTTTACCATTAAGTCGCAGCAAGCTATACAGAAGGCTGTCGATTACACAACCCATAACGGAAGCCAATCGGTCGAGCCGGTACATTTGTTGCGAGCCACGATTGAGGTGGGCGATAGTATGGTAGATTTTATTTTTCAGAAGTTGAGCGTTTCTAAGCAATCGCTTTTGCAATGGTGCGACCGCTCTATAGCAGCACAACCTCGAGTAAGTGGAGGTGAGCCTTATCTGAGTCGCGACACCAACAAGGTATTGCAGCAAGCGCAAGACTACTCTACCCAACGAGGCGACCGCTTTGTAGCTCTCGAGTCGTTGTTGATGGCTCTGTTTCTTGTCAAGAGTGAGGCGTCAACCTACTTGAAGGATGCCGGTATTACCGAGAAGGAGTTGGGGGCAGCTATCGACGAGTTGCGTCGTGGCAAGAGTGTTACCGACCAAGGTGCCGAGGGTAGCTACAATGCCTTGTCGAAGTATGCCATTAACCTTAATGAGCGTGCCCGTAATGGTAAGTTAGACCCCGTTATCGGTCGCGATGACGAGATACGTCGCGTATTGCAAATATTGAGTCGCCGTACCAAGAACAATCCTATTCTTATAGGTGAGCCGGGAACGGGTAAAACGGCTATTGCCGAGGGCCTTGCACACCGCATTGTTCGTGGCGATGTACCCGAAAACCTCAAGACAAAGCAAATATTCTCGCTCGACATGGGTGCACTTGTTGCCGGAGCTAAGTATAAAGGTGAATTTGAAGAGCGACTCAAAGCCGTTGTCAACGAAGTGATTGAGGCCGATGGCGAGATAATTCTCTTTATCGACGAGATTCATACCCTGGTAGGAGCCGGCAAGGGCGAGGGTGCCATGGATGCCGCTAATATTCTCAAGCCTGCGTTGGCCCGAGGTGAGTTGCGCTCGATAGGTGCAACCACGCTCAATGAGTACCAAAAATATTTCGAAAAGGATAAGGCTCTCGAGCGTCGCTTCCAGATTGTAATGGTCGACGAGCCCGATGAACTGAGTACCATATCTATCCTGCGCGGACTGAAAGAGCGATATGAAAACCACCATAAGGTGCGTATCAAAGACGATGCAATTATTGCTGCCGTGCAATTGTCGCAACGATACATTACCGACCGTTTCTTGCCCGACAAGGCTATCGACCTCATGGACGAAGCTGCTGCCAAGTTGCGCCTTGAGGTGGACTCGGTACCTGAGGCACTTGACGAGATAAGTCGCAAACTTAAGCAACTCGAGATTGAGCGTGAGGCGATAAAGCGTGAAAATGATAAGGATAAATTGGATACCCTTGGTCGCGAAATTGCTGACCTGCGCGAGGAGGAGACTCGCCTGCAAGCCAAGTGGAAGGCCGAGAAAGAGTTGGTCAACCACATTCAGCAAAATAAGATTGATATCGAGAATCTGCGCTTTGAGGCCGAGCGTGCCGAGCGCGAGGGAGACTATGGCCGTGTGGCCGAAATTCGCTATGCCAAGATCAAGCACAAGGAGGATGAGATTGTCGAGATACAGAATCGCCTACATGACATGCAAGGTGACAAGGCTATGATTAAAGAAGAGGTTGAGGCCGAGGATATAGCCGATATTGTATCGCGCTGGACCGGCATACCCGTGAGTAAGATGATGCAGAGCGAGCGCGAGAAATTACTTCACCTCGAAGAGGAGTTGCATCGTCGCGTGGTAGGGCAGGATGAGGCTATCCGTGCCATATCCGATGCTGTGCGTCGCAGCCGAGCCGGACTCAATGACCCTCGTCGACCCATTGGCTCGTTTATCTTCCTGGGTACTACGGGTGTGGGTAAGACTGAGTTGGCTAAGGCCTTGGCAGAGTATCTCTTTGATGATGAGAATATGCTCACACGCATCGATATGAGCGAGTACCAAGAGAAATTCAGTGCTACTCGCCTTATTGGCTCGCCTCCCGGATATGTGGGTTACGACGAGGGCGGACAACTCACCGAGGCTATCCGTCGCAAACCCTATTCGGTGGTGCTTTTCGATGAAATTGAGAAAGCGCACCCCGACATATTCAACGTGCTGTTGCAAGTGCTCGACGATGGTCGCCTCACCGACAACAAGGGTCGATTGGTCAACTTCAAGAACACCATCATTATCATGACCTCAAACATGGGTTCGCAGCTCATACGCGACAACTTCTCGCGCATGACGCCCGACAATCGCGAGCAAGTCATCGACACCACTCGCGAGGCTGTATTGGCAATGCTCAAGCAGACTATTCGTCCCGAATTTCTCAACCGTATCGACGAGACTATTATGTTTACACCGTTGATCGAGAGTGAGATACAGGAGATTGTAAAGATGCAGATAGCGAGTGTGTGCAGTATGCTATCGAAGAATGGTGTGCAACTGCAAGTAACCCCCGATGCGTTGGCATTCCTTTCGCACGAAGGCTATGATCCCGAGTTTGGTGCGCGTCCTGTCAAGCGTGTCATACAGCGACAATTACTCAATACACTCTCCAAAAAGCTTCTTTCGGGTACTGTAGATAGCACACGCCCCATCGTAGTGGATGTGGAAAATGAGAAATTGACGTTTAGAAATTAATAAAGTATTGAAATGATGTGTCGGACCGTTTGTATAGCATATTATACAAGCGGTTTGACTCTTTTTAGTCTCTGTGATATGCCTATTATGTTTTTAATAAAAATGCAGTTTGTGGTTGAAAATTGCAAATGTGTAGTTTGTTTTTGTTAAATAAAATAAAACTTATCGGTGTTTTTGTTTTGGAATGTGTGTTTTAGTATGATTTTTATTATCTTTGCCGAGTGTTTTTCATAGTATTAGATTAAGATTAAGGTTAACTAAGATTGGTTGTCGCGAGGCAATCAATTTTTTTTATTCCTATGCATCAGCATCTCTCTCATTTTTGAGGTTTTTATTCTCCAATCTTATAAACTTTTATAAAAGCGACCTTACTCGGTCATTTCTTTGTGGTTATACCGAAAATTTTGACTACTTTTGTAGTTTGTAACAAATAGGCACAAAGCATAACGACATGGAACGACAAAAAAGACTTGCAATATTAGGCTCAACAGGCTCGATAGGCCGTCAAACATTGGAGACGGTCGATGCCTATCCCGACCTTTTTGAAGTCTATATGATTACGGCCAATAGCCAGATTGACCTTCTTATTGAGCAGGCTCGCAAGTATCAGCCCGAGGTGGTGATAATTGCCAATGAGTCATATTATGCACCACTACGTGATGCACTTGCCGACCTCCCTATCAAGGTATATGCCGGAGCCGATGCTATTGCCGATGCTGTTACGCTGCCCGATATTGACGTGGTTGTGACAGCCATGGTGGGCTACGCCGGCTTGTTGCCTACCATTCGTGCCATCGAGGCAAAGAAAACCATTGCACTTGCCAACAAAGAGACGCTTGTTGTAGCAGGCGATCTCATTACCCGACTTGCGGTTGAACATCGCGTACCTATTATTCCGGTCGATTCGGAGCATTCGGCTATTTTCCAATGCTTGGTAGGAGAGGGCGATAATGCTATTGAGAAGATAATTCTCACAGCTTCGGGTGGTCCGTTCCGTTGTCACACCCAAGAGCAATTGCTCAAGGTTACACGTGCCGATGCGTTGCGTCATCCCAACTGGAGTATGGGTAACAAGATTACTATTGACTCGGCAACGCTCATGAACAAGGGTTTTGAGATGATCGAGGCGAAGTGGCTTTTTGGTGTGACACCTTCGCAAATTGAAGTGGTGGTGCATCCGCAATCTATCGTTCATTCGATGGTCGAGTTTGCCGATGGAGCTGTAAAGGCTCAGTTGGGTACACCCGATATGAAATTGCCTATACGATATGCCTTGTCGTATCCCGATCGTCTTGTATCGACCGATCGCAAGCTATCTTTGGCCGATTACGCCACGCTTACCTTCGAGCGTCCCGATATGGTGCGTTTCCCGCTCTTGCAATATGCCTTCGATGCTATCGACCGAGGTGGAAACATGCCTTGTATCATGAATGCTGCCAATGAAATTGCCGTAGCTGCATTCTTGGCCGATCGAATAGGTTTCTGTCAGATAGCCGAGACCGTAGCGCATGCAATGAATGTTGTTGACTTTATTGATGCACCCACACTCGACGACTATATTGCTACCAATAGCGAAGCACGCAATCGTGCAACCCTTTTTATTGAAACATTAAAATAACAATATAACAACGTATGGAATCATTCATCATCAAAGCCCTACAACTAATGTTGAGCCTGTCGATTCTCGTCGGATTTCACGAGTTTGGACACTACATTTTTGCTCGCATTTTTGGTATTAGAGTAGAGCGCTTTTTCTTGTTTTTCGATTACAAATTTGCCCTCCTGAGCTTCAAGCGCGAGGCTAAGTCGCTTGTGGTTAAGGTGTGCGATAAACTCAAGTTCGACATCCCCATGTGGGCTGCCAAGCCCTCCGATACCGAGTTTGGTGTGGGTTGGATACCCTTTGGTGGTTATGTAAAGATAGCCGGTATGATTGACGAGTCGATGGACCTTGAGCAGATGAAACAACCCATGCAACCTTGGGAGTTCCGCTCAAAGCCCGCTTGGCAACGTTTGCTTGTAATGGTAGCCGGTGTGTTGTTTAACTTTATCCTTGCGATCATTATTTACACCGGTATTACATTCCACTGGGGCGAAACTTACTTGCCTTTTGAGAAGGCTACTGCCGGTATGGAGTTTAGCCAACCTGCACTGGATAGTGGATTTCGTAATGGTGATATCATCTTGGCTGCCGATGGCGAGAAACTCGAATATCTCAACAACGAAACCCTCCATGCCATTATCGAAGCTCAAGAAGTAACTGTGCAGCGCGATGGTGCCGAGGTAGCAGTTGCCATTGACGATAGTATGATGCTTAAGATCATGAAGCAAAATACTGGTTTTGCTACTTATCGAGTTCCTGCTGTTATCTATATGGTAGAAGATGGTATGGGAGCACAAGTAGCCGGATTGGAGAAAGGCGACAAGATTGTAGGTGTAGATAGCCTTGCTATTGAGTGTCTTAGCGACCTTCACACGGCATTGCAATCGTACAAGTCTCAAATGGTCAATATCGACTTTATGCGTGCCGATAGTCTTATGACTACCTCGGTAATGACCGACTCTTTGGGCCGATTGGGCGTTGCAATGGCACCTCTTGCCGAGGTATATACTTTTGTTACCAAGAAGTATAGTTTCTGGGAGTCTATTCCTCGTGGTATAGAGTTGGGTGTGAGCCGTTTGACCAACTATGTTAGCGACTTTAAGTATGTATTTACCAAA
>JAEIGA010003296.1_pt1 | contig 25350 bp, 25 predicted proteins | sample 9270691 | NCBI WGS metagenome assembly JAEIGA01 (sample SAMN17057246, study PRJNA624740) | gut metagenome | biome: biome; isolation source: fecal sample | host: Bos grunniens | place: China: Xizang | collected 2019
TCTTTCAAAAAAGAGATGACTGAGACTTATGAAAAAGTGAAGGATGATCAAAAATTTTTAGATGCTCTTACAAAGGCTAAAGAAAACATCAAACCTGAAGATTATGATAAAATGGTTGAAGATGCTAAATCAAAGGCAAAAACAACTTTAGAGAAGGTTGAAAAAGAGAAGAAAGCATACGAAGACTATGAGAAGAAGTTAAATGATTTGGAGGAGCAGGCTAAAAAGGCGGATGAAGAGAAGAAAAAAGAATTAGAGCAACAGAAAAAAGAGCTGGAGCAGAATCCTCCTCAAAGTATGATGTCTACTGCTACAGGAGTTAATAATGACGGATCATCTGTAAAGAATGATAAAGATACCGACAGTGAAGATGAGGTGAAAGCTAAATCTGAGCAGGCTAAAACTGAATTTGAGAAACAAGCTAAAAAAGCCAAGGAAGATTTTGAAAAACAGGTAGAAGCTGCTAATGGTAAGAAAAAGGAGGAAATAGAAAACGAATATAAGGAACAGTCTTCTAAATTGGAAAAAGAGTATCAGGAAAAGATCGACAAAGAAAAAGATCCTGATAAAAAGAAAAAGTTAGAAGACGAGTGGGCAGATGAAGAAATGAAGTTATCTGCAAAGAAAAATAAGGATCTCGATTCTATAGATGATAAAGATGAACACGACACCGAAAAAGACGAAACCAAGAAAGGTAAGTATAAGGTGAAAGAAGAAGAGGTTAAGGATCCAAAAACTGGTAAAAAAATCAAAGTAAAAACTTATACAGGACCTCGTGGTGGTAAATTCTATTATCCTGATGGAAAGTCAAAAACACCAGAGAATAAAGTTTATGTTGAATCATTATCGTTAACAGATTATCTATATGAGTCAATGTGCTAATTTTTTTAATTCGCATGTCTAATTTATTTATTATATTGATATAAACAAAAAATACGTATAAAAATGGCTAAAAATTGTTTGATATATGAAGCATTGAATGATGTCAAAACAATGGAAGTTGTCAAGAAGGACAACGGACTTATGACATTATCTGGTGTATTCGGTGTTTGTGGTGTAAGAAATAACAATCACCGAGTATATGAAACATCTAACTATACTAAGATGGTTCAGGAGATGCAGGCTCGTATCAAGGCTGATGGTGGTATTCCTGGTGAGTTGGAACACCCACAGATGATGAACATAACACTCGAGAACATCTCACACAAGATTACAGATATTAACATTGATGAGAATGGTTTAGTAACTGGTACTATTACTCTTTTGAATACACCAAAGGGTAAGATTGCACAGGCAATTGTAGAAGGTGGTATTCCTCTTCACATTTCATCACGTGCTACAGGTGCAGTAGATTCTAAGACTGGTAATGTAACCCTCGAGCGTATTTCAACTTACGACTTGGTTGGTACTCCTGGATTTTCACAGGCGCGTCTTAATCTTAACGAATCACAAATAGATGATTTAGTAAGCAAGCTTTCAACAGATCATTCTACTGAAATTGACAATACAGTATATGCACAGATATCTGAATCAAATGTATTTTATATTACAGAGAAGGAAAGTGAGGAAAATAATCAAGAAAATAATATAAACGAAAACGATATGGAATTGAAAGAAATACTTGAGAAGCTTGAGGCTTTAGAGTCTCGCGTTAATGATCTCGAGGCAGAGAATGAGAGTCTCCGTGAGCAGATCGATGAGATGGAAATGCCTGAGCAGATAGATTTAGAGAAACTTGCAAACGGTATTCAGAAGTGGATTGTTGAGGAATATTCACCAAAGGTTCAGGAGTGGGTAGTTGAGCACTATGGTGCATCTAACAATGAGGATGTTGTTGCAGAGGCTACTGATAATGCAGTTGATGAGGTGATGAATCGCATCGCTGAGGAAGTTGCTCCAAAGATTCAGGAGTGGGTAGTTGAGCAGTATTCACCAGAGATCGAGAAGTGGTGTGTTAATGAGTTCGCAAAGGGCATTCAGACATGGGTTCTTGAGCATTATGCACCAGAAGTAGAGAGTTGGATGAACGAATCATTTACAACTAAGTTGACTAACAAGGTTGAGGATATGATTAAGGAGTCTAAGACAAATAGTTTAAGTGCTATTGAACAGACTTTGAGTTTATTGGAGTCTATCCAGGATCAGAAGCCAGTATATTCTCGCAAGGCTTTGATTACAGAGAACAATCTTGAGGAACCTAAGTTCCTTCGCGAGATGCCTGCTGACAAGCGAGTTAAGTGGGATATGGCAACTGAGGAGATTAAGGAATCTATCATGCGTCGTGCAAAGCTTTACAACTTCATAAATGAGGGCGCTATTGAGAGATTTTGGGAGACAATCAACTTTGATACAGTAACACCATCAAAGAGCATTTACGAAGGTCTTGAGACTATCGAGAATGAGCGCGAGCGTCAGATTCGTATGAAGCTTCGTAGTTCTAGATTTGCACAGAATAATAAGTAATTCACACTAATAAGAAAAAAGAAGGATCCTAACGGATCCTTTTTTTATTTACACCCTTATTATTTATATAATGAAAACAAGAGTATGTTAGAATATACTACACTGAATTTCAAAAACACAATAAAATCGGATTATTTACAAGAGGAGATTTATAATCTTTTGGACTTAACGTTTTTAATACCAAGTAGATACAATTACAATATATTTACAGTTACAAAAGATTACATTGCTCGTCCAGATCTTATATCTTATGATGCTTATGGCGATGAAACTTTTGCAGACATCATATGTAAGGTTAATGGTATTTCCAATCCATTCGAATTAAATGAGGGTATGAAACTCATTATACCATCTCCAGAAAATATATTAGATTTCACAAGGAAGGTACAAAAATATCCTGGGGAAGATTTATATAATTCAACTAATGATGCAGCTGTAACGAGTATGCAAAATAATACAAAAACAAAGCGATCGAAGCGTCAAGCAAACGAGGCTATTGTGGGGGATAAAAGATTCAAAATAGATGCAGCAGCAGGAATAATAATTTATTAGTATGCCACAAATAGAAGTAAAATTTGACCATAAACTCAAACTATCTGACATCATTATACCTCTTACTAATTCATCTCCGGATGAATCTGGTGAATATTATAAGGATAATCAACAGGAAGTACAACAAACATCTATATATGGTATTCAAACACCTCTTATAATGGTGAATAATATAGTGATAGATTTCACAGATATTATAAGTTTTGAATTACAATGTGATGATGCAGTTCCTCAAGTCGAGATGGTTGTAATAGATAGAAAGAGACTAATTCAATCCATTGATACACCAGGTGTAGATAATGAATTGCGAGTACAGATTCTACCAAAGTTCGAAGATAAATATAAGAAAATCAACTTGACATTTTTCATAGTTGACTTCGAACTGCAAGGAGATAAAATCAAAATAATTGGTGAGTATAAGAACCCAAAACTAACTTCATCGAACATTAAATGTTTTGGTAAAATCAATACTTATAATTTGTTTGAGAAGATAGCAATGGAAACAGATATGGGATTTACATCTAATATAGAGAGTAATGATTCTGATTCCCGTTATGTTTATTGTCAAAATACACCTTATATTAAAACACTTAGAGAGGAAATTGCAAAATCTGGTCACGATTTACAAATATTAGATTATTGGATTGATTGGTGGAATAATATAGTTTTAGTTGATGTATATGATAGGTACAATACTGTAGAGCCTGAAGAAAACATTCAGATTTGGGTTGCATCTCAAAATAACGAAGTGGAAGAAGGAAAAACAGTTGAAGCTGTACAAGCCCCAGCTATACTTAACAATCACCCAGCCAATAAGAGAACTGAATTATATGTTGAATCATACCAAATAGTATCAACAGCAGGATCTACTGTAAGTGATGGAAATGATAATGTTTGTGCTGTGTATGAGATGAATAAAAAGGAATATATGGATCATCTCATTATGGATGGAGACAAACAAAAAGATGTTGTTACTAAATTGGAATATAATGGTGAAGTGTATGGGGATCATAATTATTTACTACAGGGAAGGAAGAGGAAATCATTTTTGAAGAAAATAGAATCCAACGATACTGTAGAAATAAGTTTGACCACACCACTATTGGGTGTTATGAGGGGTAGTAAAGTTAATTTCATTTGGTATATTAACGATTCAAGATTTCAAACACTGAAACAAAACATGGTTGAAGGAGGAGTTGCTAACCAGGCATCCGAATCTAATATTTCGTTAAATAGTGGTACCGAAGAAGAATCTATAAATACCGCTGGTGAATTTATAGTAGACGACTCTATTTCAGGACAATACTTAGTTACGAAAAGTGTTATTAAATGGAGTGATAAAAAATGGAATTATGTGTTGACTTTATCTAGACCAACATCAGATAAACCAAAATTAATCAACGATACAAATGAATAATTTTTCATACGCAGACATATTGAAAGATCGACAAAAATTTAGAAGAGCAGGTACAAAGGGTGGGGGTGACTTCAATTTCTTTGACAATCCCACTTCAAAATTTTTTAAGATTTTCTTTTATTTTGAAAATGGAGACGCAGACGGATATACAAGATTAGAAGACTCAAGTGGATTATTATCTCCAACCTGGCTCATAGACAAAAAAATCCTCGACACTAATGCTTATATGTATAATTCTGCATATACTTATTTAATGTTGAATGATGAAGTACAACGAGGTTTATTGTTGAAAAAATTCGTAGAATTATTATCGAATATAAGTAGTGAGTCTCCTTGGTACTTCAATTCCATAGAAGGATTAGATGCTGCTTTAGAACGCAAAGTTGTTACTGATCGAGATTTTAAGTTCGAGGAACAAAGGCAAAAAATATCTATCAAATGTTTGCCTGATTCATATGATGATAGAATCGGAACTTTATTGGATTTATATAGATCTATTGTGTGGTCATGGGCTCATAAACGAGAAGTTTTGCCTGCAAATCTAAGGAAATTTGATATGGGTATACTTATATTTAATGATCCAACAATTCCATTCCATCATTACACAGATAATGGAGAAAAATATGCAGATATTAGTGTAAATTCTAATTATCGACCTTCATATAAATATATTGAGCTTCATAACTGTGAAATAGATTATAATTCTTCAAAAGCCGGTGTTACAGGTCTTAATAATTCGACTGGAATTATTCCCGAATATACTATAGACATCTTTTTTGATGATTTATATGAATATAGATATAATGAATTTTCTATGAGATCTATGGGAGATATGCTTACTATAGATCATCTGATTTATTCAGTATTGAATAAATTACCAGAAGACGTAGTGAATTCACCTCATGTAGATAAGCAATTTGATATGCAAAATGATTTATTAGCCAAACTTATAAATTATTTTGAGACTTCAGATTTAGACCCATCTATCGGAGAGGCAGTGGTAAATTCTGTCTCAGATAAGTTAAACGATTTGACTAAAAAGAAATTAGGATCAGTTAAAGATAAATTCCTTGGAGAGGTGAGGGATAACGATTTCGTACAGAGAGCAAAAAATTTATCATTATCTAAATCTCTTAAAAATGCGACTAATCAATTAGTAGGAACTGCTACAAATATTGTTGAGGGTGTTGTAGAACGAGCGGTTTTAGGTAATCTTTATACATTTTCTTTAACCAGATTAGCAGATCAAGCCTTAAGTTTGGCTGAAGGAAATATATGGTCTGCAGGTCGTAACATTAACGAATACTCTCAAGATGCTAAACAACGAAATCAAGGAGGAGTTCAATCTATAGAAAATCCTGGTACTTTATATGAAGGTCAAGGTGAATCGATTGGGGATTTAGATATAGATGAAACTCGAACTGCAAAAACAAAATACATTAACCGCTCTTTAGGTAATATGTTTCAATCATCAACTATAGCAAATAATATATAAATATGAAAACATTAGTAGAATATATCACAGAATCTGTTTCATCTGAAGTATTTGTAGTACTTAAACCAGGAGCATTGGATTTGGCTCAAACAGTTATTGAGAGATTCGCTCAGGATGGATGGAAGATGAAAAAAACAACCACTAAACAACTTTTATTATCTGAGGCTAAGCGATTGTATTACGTTCATAAAAAAGAAGATTTTTATAAGGACCTTTGTGAGTATATGTCATCTGCCCAGTCAAGAGCATTTATATTTACTAAAGAAGGTGCTAAGAACCCATTCAAAGAAGTAGCTGCTATTAAAGAAGAAATTCGTGAGAAGTATGGAGAGTCTGAAATGCGTAATGTTCTCCACTCTTCAGATAGTGCTAAGAATATGGCAAAGGAAATGAGCGTATATTTCGCATAAACATAGGTAATTCTTGAGATCTTTTGGTTTTGATATATATGTATATCTCATTGGAGATCTCTTGTTAAATCGCATGTATTTGACAAACTCCTCATTATAAAGATGAGGAGTTTTTTATTTATATTATTTTATGAAATATTTATGGGATACAATACGCGACTGGTTTTGTTCCAACTGGAATAGAAGCCATGCAAAATTAACGTGTGAGGCTGTAACTGGCATGCCTTATGACTGGACATATTTGCTAAAATTGGAAAGGTCCAAAATCAAAGAGATGAGGGATTATTGTACGGTATCCGACGTTGTAGATCACAGTAATAATATCAAGTGGATGAATATGAGTATTAAACTACTCGATATTATAATTGATGACGATGGGCAGGACAGTAATCGAAAAATGAACTATAACAACATTGATAGGTTTATTCGGAAACCAATAAAAGATAGAGTGTTGTGGGATGATGTAGTCGATTACTATAAGAAATATCCTGACGACTATAGATTTGCTAAAGCTTGGTATTTATATTTTGAGATACGAAAAAATTATACTGGAAATTGGTGGGATTAAATATGGACGAAATACTTGAAATGGAGTGTAAGAAAGAATATGAAGCACTATTAAAATCCGGAATGGCTTGGGAGTTTCACCCTTGGTTAACCGGAATTTGGAAAGAAGATAAAGAACAGTTTATAAATGAATTGGGTAATAAAGTACAATCAATAGTTAAAAATGCAGATACAGCGAATTAAAATCGAAAATTTCAAATCTATTTACGAACCATTCGAAATCGATTTCAACAACATCAAAGGTCTTTGGAAAATATCAGGTGCTGTTGGATCTGGTAAAACAACTATTGGTGAAGCTATTATATATGGTTTATTCGGCACGATCAATGGTAAAAACAATGGAGATTTGATTTCGTGGGGTCGTAAGAAGGGACTTGTAGAGATATGGTGTATTTCAAAAGGCCTCAATATATATATTAAACGCGAGTTAAAATCATATGGCCAATCACCACTATATGTTGAGGTTGATGGCGAAGAGATAGTATTTACTAATAAACGAGATGCCCAACAGCAACTTGAACAGGAGTATTATGATACCTCGAAAGTGATGTTGGAGTTGCTTTGTATTATATCGTTTAATAACTTCAAATCATTGGCCACACTGAACACAAGCGATACTAAAAAGTTTTTGGACCAGACACTTGGTTTTTATACTCTTACAGAATATGCTGAAGCTTGTAAAGAACTCAAATCAGAAAATTTAACTAACATTAGTCGCCTAAATAATCTTATATCCCAGTTAGAATCTCAGGTTGAAAAACTTGAAGAGTTATCTAATGTTGAGATTATTGAGGGAAATATGGATGTGGTCAAATCACAAATTGACGAATTTGAGACTGAGTATAAAGAAGTATCCAGCAAGTACAGTGATGAGCAGAAATTGCTTGAAACTGAGAAAGTAAATTTGTGTCAAAAAAGAGCATCTATAGTTACGCTGGGAAATAACAAAAAGCGAGAGATAGAATTTATAGAAAAGGGCATTTGTCCTACGTGCGGAGCTCCTATCGATCAATCCCAATTGGAGATCAAGAAACAAGAGAAAGATCTGCTGACTAAAAACTATTTGGAGATACAAGAGAAAATCAAAGCGATTGATGATCAAATCAGCATGTTGAATTTGGAAAAAACTCACGAAACTGATTCTATATGGAGAACAATAACATCATTAAAACAGCTTTTAACGCGTTTGGAAGAACAAGCTAAGCGTTTGGGACTAAACAGGGAAGAAATCGATTCTATCCGCCTTAAAATAGCTGAACATGATAAAGAACGCGTCAAGTATCAAACCGAAGATGCTCAGTGGGAACAATTATATAATATATTATCGTATCAAATCAGAGCAGAGATTCTACAATCATTCATCCCAGCTTTGAATCTTAATATATTGAAGTATACACAACGTCTACACTTACCATATATAGTACAGTTTGATTCTAATTTCAAATGCAACATTCGCCTATGTGGCATCGATAAAGATATTCCTGTTAGTTCTTTGTCAACGGGTCAGCTCAAGACAGTTGATATGGTAATTATATTAGGTGTATTAGGAACTGTGATTGGTTCAAATGGCATCAATATTATGTTTTTGGATGAATTGTTTTCAAATTTGGATGCGGATCTGAGAAATGAAATGTGTCAGGTATTGAGGGAGATTGTTTCAGAAGATATGACTATATTTATCATATCCCACACTGATTTGGAAAATAAGTATTTTGATGGTAATATACATCTCAAATTAGAGATTAAAGACCAATATGAAAAACATTCAACTTCGAGGATTGAAAAATTTATAAATAATGAGGGGAATCACTAAAGATTCCTCTTTTTTTGTTATATATATCCATAAGTAATAATGTAAAATTGAATCAGCCATGAAGAAGGAAACTTTGATGAAGATTTTTGAGGATAACAAAACCACAAACTTTTGTATTTCAACAAGCAATGCAACAGGTCGAGGTATCAATGGAGTATCGTTTGATGATTACACAGGATGTTTAATGGATCGTAAAGAACACCGCGATGAATATTACGTTACCGAGACCACAAAGATTCTTGGTTTTATGGAGGATTGTTTGGTTCTGGAACAAACACACACAAGTAGTGCATACTGGCGAGGTGGTACTCATATTGTTTATCTTCCATATAATGTAATCACATGTGTAGACTTCGTGACAGAAGATAGAAGTTGTTATCCTAAGAAGCTAAACTTTCGCCACAAACTTGTTGAGTTGTAAAATATGAGTGTTTTAGATGTTGACATAGATTACGACGGTGCAATATTTGATAATTGGTTATTAAACACTTTTACTTGTCAATACTGGGGAGAGTGGGGAGAGCTAGAACTTTGGAAAGGATATAAAGAACAAAGATTTCTCCCAAAAGGAAAATATCACTCACATATCGATAGGGATATAAATGGTAGATATTTTGAAATAAACTGGTATCCGAAAGGAGAATTGTTTAAGAACCCCAGAAACAATACTGTGAAAAGAATCCGTCAATCAGTAGCAACTATTTATTGTAGAGTGGGTGATTATGAGAGCTCAATGGGTGGATATCATTATATTAAAATAGAACTTAGCGATTTGTACCAACTTGTGATGGAATTGAAGAATTTCAAGTTCAATCCAAGCAATTATAAAGCATATAGATAATGAGTCTATTAGATATTGATAGAAAAATAACACATGAGTCTTTAGAGGTGATTGGTTTTATCAGAAAAGATGATGGAACCGATCCTCAGATTAGATATCCTCATTATGAAAAACACGTATATTCAAAATCCGGTTTTTATAAATTCACTGCGACTCTAACTACATTTAGAAATATTTTAACTATATTATGTAGATCCGCTGCTTTATATCATACGCGAACTATACTTGAAACACAAATTGGTGAAATACAAGATATTGATGATTTGAATGTCTATTTAGACCCAACATTTTTAGAGAAGAAACTTTACGAAACGATTGCAAAAGAACAAATGAGATGAGTGTGTTAGACATTGAACAAAATATAGATGAACATTGGTTGACATTACTAGGATTTCGACGAATTAGTGAGATTCTAAATATGTGGCAAAAAGATTTCTATGTTAATTTCAAATTTGATTATCCATATGAATATGAAGAGATAAGACGAAGTCTGAGTTTTACTTTAGTCTATGATATTACAAAAACTGGTAATTCATTATCTTATAGACTTTCAAATCACACCTTATGGGATCGATATGAACATCATATGGGTATTGTATACAATATGACAGATAAGGATATGATAGCATTCGTTAAAGGATTTCCAGAATACATCAAACAACGAGTAACTATTAAAGATCCGCATTTATTTTACGAACGAGATGAGCGTATTAGATGTTAATAGAGAGATCACGGAAGATTCATTAAAATCTATTGGATTCTTTCGAGCGGCTTATGACACACCGGTTGAAGTTGCCATACACGAATATGTTAGAGTACCTTCTTATCTTAAGTTTATACCATTAGGTGGTAGTAGATATAGTAATGATGGGTGCGTTTCGGCCAGATATATCCCGTATATCGAAGAATTGACCATTAGCACTTGTAATTTCAGGATTACCGAGAAATCGGTGGAAGTTTATAATTGTATAAATGATATCGACGAAATAAATATATTAATTCATCGATATATTCAACAGATTAAAAAATAATGAGTATTCTCGATACAGAGGAGATGTTTCCAACTCCTAATTTTTGGAAAGAGCGAGGGTTTCTTCACGTAAGAAATCAGCCATTGTGGTGCTGGGTAGGAACTATGTTTTTGCATTACAAAATGGAGTTAGGTGGAGTTCATTATGGAAATGTGAGAATAAAAGCCACGTATAATGAACTTAGTAAATTGTTTGAAGTGGAGGCAACTGATCAGAATGTATTCGTTCTACCAATTCCAGGAGAGTTTGTTAGGTTTGAGTCGATTGAATTAAATAATCCAACCCAACGAGAAATTGAGATGGTTATGAATAAAAGTTATTTAAGCACCAAGATAAAAAATGAGCATTTTTGACACTGATAATAAATACCCAGACGATAATTTCTGGAAGGAGAGAGATTTTTTCGATTTGAGAAAACCAGGTATTTGGATATGGAGTGGTCCAAAACATTTACATTGGGATATATCCGATACAGAAACTCGTTGGGGAAATGTAAATATACAAGTAATATATGCAAAGTATAAAAAAGACTTTGTAATTACTCTTGGAAATACTGGTCTTTTTGGTGATCGCGATAATGAAGTAGAGTTTGAACCTTTCATACTTCAAAATCCAACCCAACAAGAAATTGAAATGGCTTTGACTGAAAAATTTTTAAGCAGCAGATTAACATATAAACACAATAGATAATGAGCATACTTGATATAGAAGATAAATACCCTGACGAAGATTTTTGGCTTGGAATGGGATTTATCGATGCAACACGTCGAGGAGTATGGCTACACGGATATAATAAATATTTGCATTGGAATATATCTGGTACGGGAACTCGTTGGGGAAATGTAAGAATATATGTTGAATATGAAAAATTCAAGAAAACATTGAAAATTTTTCAGGGAGCATCCTCATTTTATTACGATGAATTAGCTTTTGATCCAGTCGAACTCCACAATCCAACCCAACAAGAAATTGAGATGGCTTTGACTGAAAAATTTTTAAGCAGCAGATTAACATATAAATACAAATAACTATGGAAAAAGATTTGAAGACACTTTTGAACGAAGGTATTGTTACTTTCACATTTACAAAGGCAAATGGTGAGACACGCACAGCGACCGGTACTCGCATTTTGAATTCAGCAGTCGCTATGGGATTCACTGAAGATGACAAACCAAAGGGCATCCGAAAAGAGGTTCCGGGAGTAATTGCATTTTGGGATATTGATAAGGGAGCTTGGCGCTCGGTTCGAGAGGACTCAATTATCTCAATTGATCGAGTTGTTACTGAAGCTGAGTTATTTGGTGGGAATCTTTTTGAGGACGAGGAGTGTACAAATTGTGAGGGCTGTGTATGTTCAGATACCTGCCCCGATTGTGTAACTCATTAAACACTAAATGTTTGGAAATAATTTCATATTTTATATAAACTAAAAGTATAAAAGATATGGCAAATAAAGCAGTAATTTCACTTTCAGGTGGTCTCGATTCAACTATGCTTTTGATGCATTTGTTGGCTGAGGGTAAAGAGGTACGAGCTTATTCTTTTGACTATGGTCAGAAGCATGATATTGAGCTCAAAAAGGTTAAGAAAAATATCAAGTTCTTGCAGGCGAAGGGCCTTCCAGTAACGCATCAGGTAATCAATGTACGAGATTGTTTCTCAGATTCAGCATCATCATTGGCAAAGGGCGGAGCAGATATTCCAAAGGGTGATTACAGTGTAGAGAATCAGTCTTCTACTGTAGTTGAAAATCGCAACATCATTTTCAGTGCGATTATCTATGGTAAGGCATTGGCTTGGTCAAAGAAGGATGATTGTGATGTGGAAATTACGCTTGGCATTCATGCAGGAGATCATTCAGTATATCCAGACACAACACAGGAGTCTTTCGAAGCTGCAAAACACTGCTATGAGATTTCTAACTGGGGATCTGAGAGAGTTGAGTATATCGCTCCATTCGTAAATCTCGAGAAGTATGCACTATTGGCTGATGGTATGAGTTCTATGGCTGGACTTGGATTTAAGATGTCTGAGATCAATCGAGTACTTCGTAATACACATTCTTGCTATGATCCAAATGAGAAGGGCGAGTCTTGTGGTGAGTGTGGTACTTGTAAAGAGCGATTAGAGGCATTTGCAAAGGTCAAGAAGAAGGACCCTATCAAGTATCGATCGTAGTATGGATGGTATTTATAAAACATGTAGTCATTGTGAGCATAGGGAGTTGCAGCAAAAACTCTACCACGTATTTGTTTATTGCAAATTGCACAATCGAGAATTGTCAGAATTTACCGATAAACATATGCATTGCGATGATTTCAAATTAAATCCAAATCATACATATATTAAACAATAAAAAAAGGGAACCTCACGGTTCCCATTTTTTATGCATTGATCTTATTGATTCTATCAATAATAGTATCAGCTAAAGTTTTACATTCTTTTCTCCAGTTTTGCAATTCGTCATAATCAGGATCGTCAAATGACTCTTCAGATCCCGCAAACTTTTTATCCAACCACTCAGCTATATTAAGGAAATGATTGTTAATAATTGCCTCTACCTGATCTTGTGAATACTGACTGCGAACAAGCAAATTGATGATAGTAGCTCTATCCCATTTACCAGCTGGGAGCTCGATGATAGTACTTGAGTTAGTACTATCATCATAAAGCTCTATACTAAATATACGTTGACCCTTAAAGGTTTCATATGACAATGTTTCAATTGATTTCATTTCATTTTCGTTTATTTAGAATCTTGCACATGCACGAACATAATGTCTTGTTATGCCATTAGGACTTCCTCCAGTAGTAACATCATAATTAGGTGTTCTCATGTCAGTTGTTCTAAAGATCGCTAATTGTGCTTCATTTACATTTCTTTGGTTAGAAGACCAATATGTAGGACCTGAACTTGAATCCCAAGCCATTGGCTCAATCCATATACCTGCGTCCTTAAGTTGTTTACATTTATTTAAGCAGTATGTTGTGTTTGTACCTGAACATATCCACATATGTAACAACTCCGACATTGAAGGTAAATACCAGTTGTGACGTGTAAATTTAGCATTTAATACATCACTTTCTTTTACTGTAGGTGTGTAACAGTAGCAATAAGATGCTGCAGGATATAATGATGCTTCGTTTTGAACAGAAGTATTTGTTAACAATTCATCCAAATTCTGTTTTTCATCATATATATACTCTTTCGCAGAGTTAGCACCTGGAATAGTACCATTACCCAAACCTTGTTTAATAACCATTTCATTACGGTGTTCTATGATATTGATTGTATTGAACATACCGCATGGTAATATAGTTCCTGTGTTAAACTGTGGCAATTTTGCAGCTATACCATTTACACTATATGCTTCTGTAGTACGACCAGGAGTTGCTGTCTTATCTGGCTTCAAGTATCTCTCTGCACCACGACCATCGGTTACTGTACCAAAGGTTATCGATGCATCAGAAATATTGTTGTGATTACCCAAACTACCCAACGAACCCAAACCTACTGGTGCTGGAGTAACTGTAAATACTTCTGTTCCGAAACCTTTATCTGAGAAATTGAATTGTGAATTACTCATTCCCCACATAACTTTATTTTCAGAAGCAAGATTGATTGCCATCATACGGCGGTCATCACCATTTACATAATAACAAACACCGACAACTGTCTTATTTGGGTTATACTCTTCAGGAGATGAAAGTGAACCGTCAAAATAGACATAGTCTCCCACTTCAGCAACTTTCTCACGGAAGTAAACAGTCTTTTCAATATCATTCACTACTGTTCCGTCATTGATGTAAACTATACATCTAACAAGTGCTTCACGTGCAGATGTAGAACCTGGTTTATCAATGAATGTTACAACACCAGTATTATCGATTGTAGCAAATTCATTGGTAGTGATCTCCCACTCTATTTTAGTAAAGTTATTACCTTCAGCATTTAATTGGAATGGATATAAACCGTTCTTTGCAAGGTATGTATCACCAATAATCTTAGCACTATATGTATTGAATGACTTTGTTACATAATGCACTCTTAAATTATTAGATGGACTATCAATATCTCCAAACTTATTCAATAACGATGCCTTGGTATTGAAATCAACTATTTCAGATGATAAAATAGTAATATCTCCAGTTATATTTGTGTTTGGTATATTAAGCAGATAATTGATAGTTGATAACTTAACATCAACCCAATCAATGTTCTTTAAGATTAAGTTATTGATTGGTGAACCAACTTCTGCACATTTCTCAATAAACACCTTGGTATCGATTGCAGGGGTATCTGATATCTCAACTGTTCTTAGATTTGCATATCCTGCATTACCACCGGCTAATGAGAATGTTTCCAATGTCTCCTGACCACGAAGAGTAAGATTTTGAATTGTGGAAGGTAACTTAATTGTCTTGATATTACTATTATCTGGCAAAGTAACACCTGTTGTTGCCGTTGCTGTTAAATCCAAATTCTCTAATCTCCACAAACGCGAAAGATTGATAGCGTAGTTCAAAATGGAAGCATTGCTTGCAACACGACCTGAAATTTCAAAGTTTCTGATGTTATCCACATTTGATGTGTTATCTATTGAGAAACTTGCAGATGGGTTGAACAAGATTGGAGCATCTGCTGTACCACGAACAATGAAATCTGAAATTCGTGCACCACGCAATACGAACTGCGTATCTGCAGTGTGTCGAGCGAAGTTACCAATATCACTATATAAGTCAATTGCTTTCAAACGTACCTGTGTTTCAGAGTCTGCTGCAGTAGAAAGAGAAATTGTTCTGCCTGCTTCAACACGACCCTTAGTACCAAATGGGTTAGCGTCTGTTCCTGTATATTTGATATCTGTTGAACCGTGAGTAATTACTGGATATAACCAAATGTGTGGTGTCAAATCAAATGTAAATGCATAACCCTTAGAACGCATTGCGATACCACCACCACCACCTGTACCAGGAGCGAAGTTACCCCATGATGCATAAGATGAAAGATAATTTACACGATTCTTTTGCCACTCACGCTCTGCCTGACACTGGTCTCCAAGACACTGTGAAAGGAACAAGTGCTTAGTATCCTCAGCACCGTACTTCTCAATTGAACCGCGATACCATCCATCAAGATATGTTAGATTAGCTGTCTGATTAAATACAGTTGCAGGAAGTTGTGTAGCTGCTTTGCCCTGGAAATAAGATTCAAAACATTCTGTAGGTGATTTACCTAATGTAGCCATAGCATCAAAAATCTTTGACATGGTTGCTTTCATCTCATTTTCAAATGCATTCTCAGCCAAACAATACAAAGCATTTGTTTGTGAGTTCCAATAATAGTCAACTACACCAGCTGTTACCTTCTCAATATCGTGCTCCTCAACGTAGTAAGGCTTGTTCTTCTGTCCAGAGTTATCAATCTCAAAAATGGTATCAAGGTCATCCTGGAAGAAACCAAACTTATCCAAACCATCATATTTTTCAGAACCTCCTAAATACTTGCCATCAGCACCCTTCTTGAAGTAAATACCTGTATTGTATATATATGTATTCTTACCCCAGTTATCTGTTCCCGCGATAAGCTTTAAGAACTGTACTGTAAACTGTAAATCTGCAGTATGTAAATATTCACCAATACCATTAGTGTATTCTACGTCATATCCGTATGGGTGATTTGGCAACTTAGCATATCCATCACGGAAACGTGTAATACGATTATTGATAAATGTCTGATTATTCTCTTCATCAGTACCAATCAACTCAGAAGATTTCAATTGGGTTTGAACCATAAGATTCATCTTAGCATATGTATTAGTCGCCTCATCATATAAACCAGCAGGAACCCATGCAGGATCACCATCTAACTTATTGATGTTATAGCGGAACAAGTCATACATTTCTACTTTAGAACCAGCAGCACCCATAGTAGGTGTAACGTTACTTCCCTGTGTAACCCAATAGAACTCAGTGGTATTCAATGTTTTAGGATCAGTAGCAACTAACTGCTCGTAAGTTCCCTGGAAAACATTTAGATGTAAATTGTGCAAGTAAGTGAAATTGATCATATCCTTGAACATTTTTAGACAAGGGTTCTTTCCATCCCAATGTACACCAATCATTTTCTGAGAATCCTTACCCATAGAGATTTCGAACTGCTCTGCATCGTTATAGTAGTTACCACCATCAACAATCCAATCCTCTTCTGGATCACCATCTGCCTCTGCCTCAAATTTCTGACTTATGTGATAATCATCCCATGGCACCGCACACATAACTAATGCACGGTCATTATCTGTACCTTCAATCATTACGAAGTTTTTGTTAAACTTCTTATCGTATCCGAATGTAGGTTTATCACCCTTTGCAGCACCCCATGTTAATACGCCATAGTAAATTGGATCTACTAATGAATCGGTAGGGTTACCATCTGCATCTTTCTTATATTCAGGCTGTGTGAACAAAAGGAATGGTTCCTGACGAACAGCCACACGGCATGATCCATAACCATTAGAACGGCCTGTAAACTTACATGCTCGCTCAAATGCCTCTTCTGTGGTTGGTGTACGCTCTTCAATAACCTCACCATTTTCATCCTCAACCTCAAAGTATGCGCCCATCTTTGCCAAATCAAGTTTTTCAAATGCTGCGACATTAGTCAATTTTGACAACTCACTACCAACAATTTGTTTCCAACAGTCATTATAAAGTGATGCAGCTCCCATCTTATGTGAATGCATTGAAGACGCCCAATTTAACTTACCATCCAAACGACCAACCATTGGGTCCAAATCATTTAATGGATAAAGTTCTTTGATAGCTTTCGCTCCTTCCTTAAATGGAGTAAACATAGATGTTTCATCAGTTTCACTGAACTTATAACGCTGATTCCACTTATAATATGTCATCGCTGAAGTACCTTGTCCCTCTGCAAACATATCATTCAATGTACCAGACTTCTCCTCGTCAAGAACACGTTTACCATTAACATCCTTCATAAAACGAACTTCAAGGTCTCCAACATTGTAAACATTTGAAGTCTTCTTTGTATCTCCAAACTCTCGACCACAAGGACGAACGTAATTATCTTTAGATTGTGCACATGGCTTCCAAAGAAGCGTATTGTATTTCAAACTTGCCTTATTAAAACTGATTAAACCAGTTGTTTCGTCCAAAATATCATTGTCCTCTACAATCTTTTTCTTTTCCTCGATAGTAGTAAGAGATGAAATATAGTCTTTCAATATATCAGATTCAGGCTTCGCAAATGTGCCCTTATAAGCACGTATTTCATAAACATCCAAGTCTGCACCAGCCTTCTTTTTACCATCCTCGTCATAAACACCTGTATTACCAAGAACGATATATCGTTTTAATGAACCTGAACCAACACCAGGAGTCTGCAACTCATCAGAAATAGGATTTCCCTCGTATTCTACAATACGGTTTAATACACCATTTACGTAAATACGGATAAAGTGATAATCCTTGGCCAATGCGGTAGATACAAGATCCGAGTTAGGGTCTGGTTTGATTACACCTGATACAACATCACCCGAATATTTCTCATAATGACAAATATTAACTGCGATATGTGTCTTAACACCTTCCTGGAACATAATATCGTGTACATCCAATACTCCGCGGTTCTTCTCCTTACTTGGAACGAAGTATGCATCAACACCACGAAGCTCGAAACCGTTAATTGTATCGTCTGCAGCATCCTGATTGCGATATGTATCACATACGCGAACCAATGGAACTGTATTATCTACTATGTTTCGTGTTGCAACTGTCATTTCCAATGTATAACAGTTAACGCTATTGTTACTTTCACCATTTATTTTGTTTGAGAAAGGCTGATAAGGGATTGTCAACTGCTGACCATCTAACAAACGCAAACACTTACGTCCATCTGAATCTTCCAACCAACCATCAGTATCATTGAAGCGAACACCTTCCCATTTTACCAATGCAGATTCATCAATAATTCCACCTGTATCTTCTCCAATAGATTCGCCTGTAGCACCATTATAAATCTTACGCAATTCAGATTCTGGCTCACTATTTGAACGAGTACGTGGGTTGAAAATGAAGTCTGCTCCTGTAGAAGGTGCATAGTCTCCAGTATTGTTGATATAGAACTGTATGTATGGTTTAGTTACCAAAAGGTTATCCTGTACATCCTTATCCTCCCAGTTAGATTCGCAATAAACACGGGGAGCGATTACATCTCCTTCCGCCTCGATTGCTATATCCTTGTTAATAGTATGAGTTTCACCAGTCATACTGTTAATAGTATACATATCGCTGAAATACTCTTTACCAGTCGAATCCTTGAAAGATATCTTAACAGGGAACGCTGATTCTAATGTACCTAATGTAGTAGGTGCGTAAACCGAATATGTAAATATGTTTTCGTTTGACCAGTTAGTCAATGCGCTTGTATCACTATCACCCTTAACATTGTTCATAATGATATATGGCTTTAGATTATTCTTATCTGTCGCTACCATAATCTGAACATATTGTGGTGCTGTCTGATAAGCCTCATTCTGCTCAATATCTACCCAATACTTAATAGTGTGAATACCATGAGCATCAACACGATATGTATCACCACTCTGGACATCAAGTACAATATTTACTACACGATTGGTTTCTGTACCAAGGTGTGCAATATACTTTTTCTTATCCAAACCAGCATTTGTTGTTGCGCCTACACCAGTTACCTCGATGTTAAGATACTTATCAACGAACGCACCATCATACTTAAAGTCAAGAGTAATCTTACCATTAGTCTGCGCAGTCTGCCATGGTGTATTCAACTTAACCTCAATGTTAGTCTTGATAACACTATAGTATATCCACTGAGATTCTGTACCATGCTGACCACTACTCTTAACCATCATACGTACCTCCCATGATCCGTTAGTCAAAAGGTTTGTCAAATCAACCATTGAAAAACCATCTGGTTCGTTGGTTATGTGTGATGAACTGATAGTAGTTGTCATTTTACTAATACCAGAAGATGCATTCCAATCAATAGTATTATTCGAACGAGCCTGAACTGTCAAAATACCTTGTTCTGATTGGTTAGTTACAACCAAATTACCGGTTGTCTGATCATAAGCATTATAAGTCGATGTAAAACGCACAGGTATCTTAACATTTCCATCTACAGAAATGTATCGATCAGAACTGTATTTGTTCTCCAATTTTACCTCGTAGTAAGGATCAGGAATACCTTTTGCAACAATAGTACTACACATAATAAGGGGATCTGCCAAAGCCTCCTCGGATTTCAATTCATCTCCAGGATACTTTGCAAACCACTCATTAAATATAGATTCGTTAGCAAAACCTAAGAGAGCGTTATTAAGGTTATCCTTGTTTACACTATAGAAATAACCTACACGACCCTTAAGCTCTGTGCGCACCAAGTTCTGAATTTGATCACCAGATGCCACATAGTTTCCGTCACCTTTAACATCACCCCAGTTATGGTCTAATGTTAATTCGCCGTCATATATTATTGCCATACTTTATGTATATTTAATTTCTTATATAATAATAATAATTCTATAATCACCTGAATCGAAATATAATAAAAAATGCCTCCGAAGAGGCATTCATTATTTATTAGGGTTCATTTTTCCATCCATCTTGATTATTCCATCCTTCATTATTCTGCCAATATCCTTGGGAGAAAACTCCAGATATAACATCTTTAATAGCAGTCCAAATTAAAACAGCTTTTCCTTTAATAACTGAATAAACATTAGTAATAGTTTTTACTGCCGCATCTTTGACTGCATATATATTAGTAATTTCTTTCGACTTACCATCTTTTATAGTATACATACACAATCAAAATTTATTACTCTTCTTTATATGTGAATATTAAAGTTCCTTCTGCATATGAACTGAAATCCTGAATCTCTGCATATTGTCTTTCAGTTATAATTTGATGCATAGAATCGAATTTCTGCTCTACGCGTGAGATCTCACCAGTCAATTTGGCATCCACTGCATTTATTTTTTCATCTACGCTATTGTGATGAACTGTTTCTTTAATAGGCTCTCCAGTTTCAGGATCGGTTTCTTCAGTTTCAACTTCTTCGTCCCATCCATAAATATCTTTTTCATGCTTCTCTATAGATGCAGTATGAGATTCGAGTGTCGTAGTATGACTTTCAGTAAGCTCATTCAATGACTCCATTGCCTCCTTATTAGAAGTAATATATGTCTCGACCTCCTTAAGTGTATCGAAATCAATGCTTACACCATCCAATATTCCAGTTACTGCATTATCAACTGCAACCTTTACTCGGTTATCGATTGAACCTTCTACTGTATTATCACCTAAAAGGATATCAACTTTACCTTCTGCATCAGCTAATCTACCTTCAATACCTGGAGTTGCAGGAATCACTTCACCAGAATCCTCATCGGTATATTCTGCAGTTCCGTTAATGATCTCATCATACTTCTTGTCAAGTTCTGCGATAGATGCATTAAATGTTTTTTCGAGCTCTGCACGAACCTCTTCTATGGTTGCATTAGTTGTTGTTTCAGATGCTAATATTTTTTCAGCAATCTTATCGAGCACTGCTTGCTGTGATGCAATAGATGTGTCCAAATCTGAACCCTTCCATGCACTCTCAGCATTGTAGAATGTACCACCCCAACCAAATAAAGGAAGATCATTCCATGCCGTTTTACCATCACCTATTTTGAATAAAGACGATTTCTGTTTTAAGTTTCCGTCTAAATCCTTGATAAAACCGATCTCGGCATCAGATAACACGGGATTGACTTTCTCCCAATTCTCTTTTGTATCTCGTCTCTGTTGAATTATATATGCCATATTTTAACTTTATTTTTCTTCTATTTCTCCACGACTATATGCATCACCACCACTGATTGATTGACCAGGAGCATATGATTCGTCTGCGCGACCACCATCGATGTTTCCAAATCCTCCCATACCAGAACCTCCACCTGATCCTAAATACTTCCATCCAGAAGCGTTGGTGATGTTGGATAAGTCTTGTAATATATATAGATCAAAGACAGGATTTGTTTTAGTACCTGTAACTGTTACACGCATACCCTCTCTCATATATACTATATAATACTTTGTTACTACCTCATCACCCTCTGTCTTATAAGTAACCTGTATAACATTTTCAGGTACATTTTCCGGGTCTATGCCAATAACTTCCTCGTGTGGCCATGTATTTATATCAAACAAATCCTCTCGGTTTGTTACTATCGATCTTAAATCTAATGGTTGCTGAGCTCTTACCTCAATACCATCAAACACTTGTAATCCTGTTGGTGTCATTAGAATTCAACTTTTATTTCTATAGCACCACGATGTCCATAAGTTTCGTGGTCGTATGTATATGTATAATAATCCCCATTGATCTCGACTGGTTTATACTTAGATAATGGAATCAAAGTATAAGAACCACAGTTCTTAATATAAAGATTTTTCAATTCCCCAGGAATTCTAAATGTTTGAGTCATTATACAGCTTGGTAACAATTTTGCATACACTGTTTGCAATCCATTTTCATTCCACTTAACCAATGGCTGTTTTGTAAGTTCACCATCTTCAGTTTTTTCAGTTGATGCGTACCAAACTTTTGTACCATATACCTTGATAGAATTTGAAGAATCTACATATCTCTTATTATCCCAGTGCAAACTAGTAATAGGTTCGCCATAATTGTTAGTTATTTGAGGACCATTATGGAAATAAACACGATATTTATATTCTTGTTCTCCTAAGCCAATCACTCCTGGCTCATTTTCTAATTCCTGTCCGTTAACAATACAAACAAGGTTAGATTTATTAGCAACCCCACCCATATTTTGATCAGTGACAGGCTCACCGGCATACGATGTTTCTTTATCAGCATAAATTACCTTACCCTGATCTGCCACGAAACCAAACATACTTTCATCTGGGGCCTCGGCATTAACTTCTCTTAAAACTATAACATCTCCGTTGATCTCATCCTCGGTGAAATATGTATTATTTTCTGCATATATCATTTTAGCAGTAGGTTCGATAAGTTGTGGCTTAACTTCTGTAAAAAGAATGTTATCAAACATCTCATTATATAACACTCCACTGGCATCAACAAAATCTTTACGGGTCATGCCTTTATAATGTGGAACATCTATACTAATTACTGCCTCATCCTTAATGTCTTTTGATGGAATATATACATTAGGTTCCATCAAAATATCTACTTTGACCTGATCAATCTTTTTATCCAAATCATCTGTCTTGGTTCCCAGATTTTCGATAGATTGTTTTTGAGATTCTAATTCACCCTCGAAACCTTCTTGTATTCCACGAATATCTTCGATTTGACTTGAGATCTCCTCAGTCGCTACCTTAGTGGCGTAGTTATTAGACATCTCTTGTCTAACCGCAGATAGTCCATCGTTAATAGTAGTTATTGTGGTTCCTACTGCCTCATTTTTTGCTTTTTCAATATCTGAAGCGACTTGGGTCTTGGTAGCAAAAGGTTTAACAACCTCTGTCAATTCTGATTTAGTAGCATATGTTTTGGAAACTTCAGTTTTATATGTTTCCAAATTTTTATCAGTTGCCTGTTGACTTGTTTGGATAGATGCTATTTGTGGATTATATACCGATGTATCTACTTTGGTTTTTAATGCATCAGACAAATCTTTAGAAGTGATGAAATCGCTAGTGTCTTCTGGTTTTATTTTTCCTATAGCCTCACCCAAATCATCTATCTGCTTTTGCAAATTTTCTCTATCTATTGTTTGTAGTGAAGAATCAGCTTTTTTCAAAGACTCTTGAATGCTTTGTGATAAATCACTAACAGGAATACCATCTACAGGTTTTGTATAATTACCAGCAGTTTTAATAAATCCCCATTCTGCAACTGTGCTCTCATCAATTGCTTCAGGTATAATAGGTTTATCAACCAGATCATTATATGAACCAGATTTGGCAATTTTATGTAAATCTGATGCATTAGCTTTAGATGTTTTAAGATTATCCACATCAGATTTAATGCTGTTTACATAATCAGTAGAAGCTTTGCCTGCAATCAATGAATTGATGTCTGAGTTCAAACCTGCTAATAATGTTTTATATATCTCAACACATTCTGATTCTGTCGTGTACTTTTCGTTGATTTGAGTCCACATCACATCTGTGGTCTCCTTAATCTGTCTGGCTATCTCATTTTTAGTACCATCAATGCTATAAGAATCCCCAATTTGACGATAAATTTTATCTAATTCTGGTTGCAATTCCTTAATCAAATCAACCTTTTCCTCCTCAGAAAGTTTATCTTGTAAACCTGCAATAGCATCCCACAATCCCTTACATTCATCTGTAAATTTTGTATCTATGAAACTATTGTTTTCGCCAAGACCTTTGATAGAAGTTTTGATATCTGATATTTCTTTATCGTTGGAAATAAATCTACCATCAACATAAGATTTGGCAGCTTCTAATACACCAACATCTGCTGATTTATATAATTCTGTAATATCATTTTTACTATCATTGATTAAACCCTCTACTTGAGAAGGAGTGGTATAATTATTCTCCGGTAAAATTATTCGTATAGATTCTGGGTATACTGGAACCCATCTATTATTCCCAGATAAAACGCGATCAAACTCGTCCTCTGTAAGATATTGATAAAACTTCTCACCTACTTGACAGTATTGGCCGTGTGATGGTAATGGTGATGCTTTTACCATTTCATCATATGATGTATAGACTAATAAATTTTTTTCCTCAGCCATATTTTATAATTTTATATTTTATTCTGTTTCAGCCACGGTTACTCCCAAATCTCTACCGTTGACAAACCAATGATTTTCCATTCTTATTTGTCCAGTATTTTCATCCAAAACATTAACCTGTTTAATATATGGGACGTTTGTTCTACTATTCTTAAATATACTCAAAAGACTTGTATATTGTTCGTGTGTTTGAATCATGTTATTCAAAGCATTTTGAATAGATTCTTGAGTTTCTGACATTTTGGACAACACGTAACTCAAGTTATCATATTCAACATCACTACTAAACTCGATATTAGGCTCACCACCTAATACATATCTAGAACATATTTTTAGACCATAAGAAGATCCAGTAGTATTAGTATTGGCATTAAAATTGTGCTTTGTGACACTATTAGACATTACACCACTTCTAATATTACCAGTAAAATAAATTCCCATTGGAATATTTCGATGTGTTACAGGATTATTTTCCAGTTGGCAATTTATAACATCATAGTACACTACGATAGTATTAAATGATATTGATGGATTATTTCCAGCACACTCAGGTATATGACAATATATTTCTGTGTAACCTATACCATTATGTAGATTATGGGATTTAATATCGATATCATCACTATATGTCTCATTTGATAAAAATGCGAAATGATCATCAAATTCACCTGTAAATTTTTCGTGATCGCAACCAGTTTCTGATTGTCTCAAAGTTCTAATAGCCTCTTCAAAATTACTAATTTCTGTTATAATTCTATCATCAAACCACTCACTAAAATTACAATTAAAACATTTGTATGAGCTAGGTGATATTTGATAACTCTCACCCTCACTATTATAACGTGTTAAATCCTCTAAATATTGTGATAGCGTAATAAACGTTCCATCTGTCTTCAATTGTGTCATATAAATCTTTTATATGTATAAATAATAACATTATTCACAA
>JAEIGA010003297.1_pt1 | contig 25346 bp, 17 predicted proteins | sample 9270691 | NCBI WGS metagenome assembly JAEIGA01 (sample SAMN17057246, study PRJNA624740) | gut metagenome | biome: biome; isolation source: fecal sample | host: Bos grunniens | place: China: Xizang | collected 2019
AGAGGAACAGTTCGTTGACTTCTTGAAGGAGAACATCAACAAGCCAAAGGCTGAGTACTTCATTCCATTGGTTGTTAACAACTTGACAACTACGGGCAAGGCTTCGTGCGAGGTTCTTGACACTACTGCAAAGTGGTTTGGTGTAACTTATGCTGCTGACCGTCCTGCAACTGTTGAGAAGATTCAGTCTCTTGTGGATGCGGGTGAGTATCCCGAGAAATTGTTCTAAAATAATTTATAATTTCAATAAAAAAACCTCGCTTAGCGAGGTTTTTTTATTACTCCGTTATCTCACCTTCTAGGCTCTTGCCCATGAGACGGCGAACCTCCTCGGTGGGGAGTCCTTTCCCAAGCAGGTACATTAGTTTGGTGAGTGCGGCCTCAACGGTGGAGTCTTTGCCGCTGATGACGCCGGCCTCAAGCAATTGGAGGCCTGTCTCGTAGCGTTCCATATGTACGCTGCCACCTGCGCATTGGGTTATGTTGATGATGATTTTGCCATTGGCGGTGGCGCTTGTGAGGGCGTCAATGAGCCACTTTTTCTGTGGGGCATTGCCGGCGCCGAACGTGCGGAATATTATGCCCTTGAGTTCCTTTGCGCTCAGTACTTCTTCTACTATCTCTTTCTTTATGCCCGGGAAAAGGGAGAAGATGATGATGTTGTTGTTGTATTCGTGATGTGCCTTGAGCTTGAGTCCCGGCACATATTTCTTTATATTGTTGCTGTAGAACTGTATGCTTGTGCCGGCAACACCAAGTGGGGGGTAGTTGTTCGACCCAAAAGCACCAAAGCTCTCGGAGTTAATCTTGGTGGTGCGGTTGCCGCGCATGAGCTTGTCCTGGAAGAAGACGCATACCTCGGGCACTACCGGGGTTCCGTCGGGGTGCTTGGCTGCAGCAATCTCAATGGCGGTGATGAGGTTCTCCTTGCCGTCGGTGCGCAATGCGCCTATTGGCAACTGGCTGCCGGTGAGAATGACGGGTTTCATCAGGTCCTCGAGCATGAAACTGAGTGCCGATGCTGTGAAAGACATGGTGTCGGTGCCGTGGAGGATTACAAAGCCGTCATGACGGTCGTAGTTCTCTTCAATGATGGTGACGATGCGGCTCCACAGCGCGGGTTCCATGTCCGATGAGTCGATGGGTGGGGTAAAGGTGATGGCATCAATGTTCAGGTTGAACTGCTTTACCTCGGGGACGTGTTTGAGCAGATGGTCGAAGTTGAAACTCTCCAATGCTCCTGTCTCGGGGTTCTGTATCATACCGATTGTTCCACCTGTGTAGATTATGAGTATTGATGTGCTGGCCTTGCTGCTCATGGTTATAAATGTTTGGTGTGTTGTTTGTGGAGATTCCTCGGTTGGAATGACATATTTACGGATTTTGTCATTTCGAACGTATGCGAGAAATCTGTTTGTTGATAGGGGTTATAGTATCTCCTTTATCTCTAACAAATGTCGGACCTCGTATGTTGGTGCAAAGGGGTGTCCTGCCTTTCCCTTCGGGTTGTAGTATATGCTGTCGATACCAAAGTTTGCTGCGCCAACGATGTCGGTGTCGAACATGTCGCCAATCATAAGGCTCTCTTCGGGGCGTGATGATGTCCTGTGCATTGCGTGCTCGTAGATCCTGCTGTCGGGTTTGTTGACGCCGATGTCCTCGGAGAGTATCAAGGCGTCAAAATAGTTGGCGATGCCGGCTGTCTGCATCTTGCGTGACTGCAGTTCCTTGAAACCGTTTGACAGGATGTACATGTTGTACTTGGGGCGCAGGTATTCGAGCAGTTCTATTGCTCCCGGTACAAGGTGCCCTTTGGTGGGTATGCGCCCAAGCGCCTCGCGGCAGAAGGTGGCGGCGAGTTGCGGGTCATTGACTCCTACTGTCTCAAGCGGGTGGTTGTAGCGACGGCGGTTTAGCTCCTCCTTGGTTATCTTGCCCTCGCCATATATGCGCCATAGTTCAAGATTGTATGGCTCATAGATTGACATGTAGTGCTCGAAGGTGTCGAAATAGCGCTCGTAGTGCAGTTGTTCGTATGTCTCGAGGAACGACTCGCGTGATGCAGCCGAAAAGTCGTACACCGTGTCGTCAAGGTCAATGAAAAGGTTGCGGTATCCTGCCATCTTCAATGCCTGTTATTTGCCTGCGTTCTCTGCTTCGCTCAAAGCCTTGTAGTAGCACTCGCGGCACAGTGGTTCGTACTCCATCTTCTCGCCAAGCAACACCTGCTTGTCGCCGTCAACAAGGCGGTGCGATACGTAGGCGAGATTGCCGCATTTCACACAGATGGCGTGTACCTTTGTCACTGAGTCGGCAACGGCCATGAGTGCCGGCATGGGGCCGAATGGCTGGCAACGGAAATCCATGTCGAGGCCGGCGATGATTACGCGTACGCCACGACGGGCAAGCTCGTTGCAAACGTCGACAAGGTCGTTGTCAAAGAACTGTGCTTCGTCAATGCCCACAACATCTACGTCGTTGGCAAGCAAAAGGATGCTTGTGGATGACTCGATGGGGGTTGAGGTGATGTGGTTGCTGTCGTGTGAAACAACTTCTACATCGGAGTAGCGGGTGTCGAGCGCGGGCTTGAAGATCTCTACCTTCTGGCGGGCGAACTTCGCTCTTTTGAGACGACGGATGAGTTCCTCGGTCTTTCCCGAGAACATTGAACCGCAGATGACCTCTATGCGGCCACGACGGGTGGTCTCCATCTGGTTGAATTCGGAAAATCTGTTCATTGGTATTTTCGTGTTTTTATTCTGTGTTATAACTTGGGTTCAAAGACGCGAGGTACGCAGTGTTTACTTTGGTGTATTTTGAAGCGGGTGCAGTATATGTTCGCGGTCTACCGCAAAGATAAGAAATATTGGCGGATAAATGCAATCTTTCTTCTCTAATAAGTTATCAACAGCGCGAGGTTGAAAGTTTTACCTAAATTGAAATGGTTTCTTGATATTTTATATTTAATTTGCATAATAATTGACTAATGACTTTTATGGGAATGTTATATGTTGTACCCACGCCGGTGGGTAACCTTGAGGATATAACCTTGCGCGCGATAAGGATTCTGCGCGAGGCTGACTTTGTACTCGCCGAGGATACGCGCACGTCGGCAAAACTACTAAAGCATCTTGATATTCAGGTGCCAATGTATTCGCATCACAAGTTCAACGAACACAAGACAGTGGGAGCACTTGTGGAGCGCATTGCTACAAGTGAAAGGCATGTGGCGCTAATTTCGGATGCCGGCACGCCGGCAATATCCGACCCTGGGTTCATGCTTGTGCGCGAATGTGCAAGGAATGGTGTGGTGGTGCAGTGTCTGCCCGGTGCAACGGCTTTTGTGCCGGCGCTGGTGAGTTCGGCGTTGCCGTCGGACAGGTTTGTGTTCGAGGGCTTCCTGCCACAGAAAAAAGGACGCCAGACAAAACTCAACTCCCTGAAGGATGAACAGCGTACAATGATTTTTTATGAGTCGCCATACCGTGTGCTCAAGAGCCTCACCCAGTTTGCCGAGGTGTTCGGCGCCGAGCGGCAGGCTGCTGCGGTGAGGGAGATCTCGAAACTGCACGAGGAGTGTGTGCGTGGTACGCTGGCTGAACTTGTGCAGCACTTTACTGCGAACGAACCGCGCGGAGAGTTTGTTCTGCTTGTGGGTGGAGTAGAGGAGAGACGTGCGGCCGACAAGGAGTAATGAATTTGCTGATTATAATTTTATGAAACAGAACGAAATAACCCTAGGGCGTTTTTTGCGTATAGTGCTGTTTGCCATAGTTGCTGTGGCTGCCTATTTTGCGCTGAACAGTCTCAGTGGTGTGTTGTTGCCATTTGCAATAGCATGGCTGCTTGCATATATGTTGAACCCGCTTGTGAACTTTGTACAGAACAAGATGCGGGTGAAGTACCGCGCGTTGTCAATTGTGATAGCAATGCTGCTTGTGATTGGAGTTCTCTATGCTCTGTTTATGCTGGTGGTGCCTTCGATGTTTGGCGAACTCTATGCCTTGAAGGATATTACCGTTTCATTTCTTGGAAAGAATATAAATGATGGCTCAATCCCGGAACCAATAATGGAGTTCTTCAGAAAAATCTCAGCGCAGTATGGTTTTGCCGAGATATTGCAGAATTCGAGCGATGCGGGGTTGGTGACAATGCTGCTTGAACGCTTGCAGATGCTGTTGCTGGGAACTGTGGATATATTGGGCCAGGCATTGACGGTGTCACTTATTTTGCTTTACCTCTTTTTTATACTGTTTGACTTTGAGCGTGTGTCGGGTGGATGGCAGCCTTATATCCCAAAGAAATGGCGCGGGGTGATGAGCAAACTGTGGAAAGACCTGGTATATGGCATGAACCAGTATTTTCGTGGTCAGGTGCTTGTGGCATTTTGTGTGGGTGTGCTTTTTTCCATCGGTTTCCTGATAATTGACTTTCCTGCTGCGATAGCTTTTGGTATGTTCATAGGTATGCTGAACCTGGTGCCTTATCTGCAGGCTGTGTCGATATTGCCTATGGCTCTGCTGGCAATGCTCAAGGCTGCCAACACGGGTAATGGATTCTGGCCTGTGATGTTGATGGCGCTTGCAGTGATGTTGGTTGTACAGCTTATTCAGGACCTTTTCCTTGTACCAAAGATAATGGGCAAGAGAATGAACCTGCATCCGGCTGTCATTCTGTTGTCGCTCTCTATCTGGGGACATCTGCTCGGTCTGCTGGGAATGATTGTTGCACTGCCACTTACTACGCTGTTGCTCGCATACATTCGCCGATATAATGAGATTGCAGAGACATCGGGCAGTTCCGAAGAGTATATACTGAGAGAGGCCATTGACAGTGCCCGCATTACGAAAGAGAAAAGTGCAGGGGAGGACGAAGATAAAAGTGAGGAGTGAACCTCCAAACCTCTCTATAAAAGAGTATAGACGATATGTTTTTAATAAAGATACAATAAAAAGATGCTAAAAAGTTTGTCATTTTAAAATTTAGTAGTATCTTTGCACTCGCTTAACGGCAATTAGGTAGACTCGCTAGCTCAGCAGGTAGAGCACATCCCTTTTAAGGATGGGGTCTTGGGTTCGAGCCCCAAGCGAGTCACTGCAAAAGAGGAAAGTGCACCTTTCCTCTTTTTGTTTTTATAATATTGATATATGATTACACGCTGCTATCTTGAAATAACGAATATATGCAACCTTGATTGTGTATTCTGTCCAAAGACGACAAGGGAGAAACGCAGTCTTACGCCGGTTGAGTTTGACATGCTTACCGACAAGTTGTGCGGGAAGATAAAATTCCTCTATTTTCATTTGATGGGTGAGCCGTTGCTGCACCGTCATCTGCCTGAGTTTATTATCACTGCGCGTGAAAAGGGCTTTGTACCTGTGCTGACAACGAATGGCACGCTGTTGTCGCGCGCCGGGGCTGTGATTGATGCATGCCCTTACAAGATGCAGGTGTCGCTTCATTCGCACGAGGGTAATGGGAAGGGTGATCTTGAACAGTATATTGGCGAGGCTATGAGGTTTGCCATTGATGCTGCGTCCAAAGGTGTGATAATGGTGCTGCGACTGTGGAATCAGGGCGGTTATGACAAGGAGAATGAGCGTCTGCTGGATATCGTGGCTGAGTATCTGCCACGCCCCTGGCGGGAGTGCCAGAACGGATGGAGGCTTGCAGACAATATTTTCATTGAGTATGGTCGTATGTTCGAGTGGCCCGAGGTCGAGAACTCTGAGAATGGCGAAGAGAGGGCCTTCTGTTATGCCTTGCGAAACCAGATTGGCGTGCTTGTGGACGGGACTGTGGTACCTTGTTGCCTTGACAGTGCCGGTGCTTTGGCGCTTGGCAATCTTTTTGAACAGAATCTTGAGGAGATACTCGCCTCGCCGCGTGCAAAGGCTATTTATGATGGTTTTACGCAACACAAGGCGGTGGAACCTTTATGTCGCCATTGTGGCTATGCGGCGCTAATTAAATAAAGGTGAAATATGAAAGGGTAAACCTGAAATATGAAATCTTCCCGCTTTCCGCTTTACAATAGTCTTGTTATCGCATCCTGATATTTGCGGGATATTGGAATGCTTTCGAAATTCTCCAGTTTCAAATCGGCGACAATTGTTCCTGTATTGTCACGGTGTACTATCTTTATGTATGCGGGGTTTATGAAATATGACCTGTGGCAACGTACAAGACCGCGCTTTGACAGCGTCTCTTCAAGCGCTTTCATTGATGAACGCAGGATGAATTTCTTTGCCCTGTTCTGGTCCTGATAGTGTATCTGTACATAATTCTCTTCCGACTTTATAAAGATGACTGCCTCGGGCGCAATGACAAGGCGCAATTTTTTATATTCGTCGTAAAAACGTATGAGTGAACTGTCATCGGTCGCACTCTTTTCCTCGTTGTTCTTTGTGTATAACTCGTAACCGAGCCATATGATGCCATATGGGTATATGGCTATTGTTGCTACTGACAGGATTAGGGTCCCGGCTATTTCAAAATAGGAAACAGGCTCCTTTAGCATCAAGGTGATATAGAGTGATGAGAACATTCCGCTTGTGATTATCTCTCCCGCACACCAAAGTGCGTAAATGGAGCGCGATATGCTTTTGAATTTTCCTATGATGTATAACAATGTTCTTGTAATGGATGTAGATACGAGTATTATGCAGAATATCATTGTCGCATTGAATGCAAAACCTGCATGCTGCATCTCAAGTAGCCTGTGAATTCCGAGCGGCTTGTAGAATGTCAGGAATATGAGTATAAACACTGGTATGGTAAATGCATGGATAATCGTGCATATACCGCTTGATATCAAATTGTTTTTCATTTTTCACACCTGTTTTTGTTGGGACAAATATAGTGTTTTTTGTCAAACTCCCCAAAAAACAGGCATTTTATCCCTGAATGGTGTTGTTTTATCCCGAATCTCTCATACCGGTAACTATAATTATGCAGTGAGTTCCTTGCGTTGTAATTTTGCCGCTGTGATTCAAATTTGTTATAATGGAAAAATTAACTGGCATGAAACAGATAAAGATAACCGCACTTGGCGATTCGCTTACAAAGGGGGTTGTGTTCAATGAGAAGAACAGGTATTCGATACTGGATAGAGGGTTTGTTGATATAATCGGGGATGAACTTGGTTGGGATATAAAGAATTATGGAAAATTCGGCTGTACCATAGATTTTGGTGGGCAGGTTCTAGAACGTCATTCAGACGAGATTTCGGCATCTGACTACACATTTCTGGAGTTCGGTGGCAATGACTGCGATTTTAACTGGGGAAAGATTGCCGAAAGTCCATCGCTTGAGCATAGGCCAAAGACTGTGCTTGATACTTTCAAGGAGAAGTTTGTTAAACTGATTGAAAAAGTGCGAGATTTGGGATCTACACCTATTATCATTTCGTTGCCTCCAATAGATTCGGAGTATTACTTCTCTTTTATCAGTCGCTTTATGGATTGCGTGCAGCGTGATAATGTCTTTTCGTGGTTGGGCGGTGATATAAATGTCATTAGCCGATGGCATGAGATGTATAACAGGGCTCTTTTTGAGATATCGGGGTTGATGCAAGCCCCGATAATAGATATAACGACTCCTTTCGACAAGTTTCAAGGGGCTATGAGAACTCTTTATTGCCAGGATGGAATACATCCTAATGCCGAGGGACACAGGCTGATAGCCGATTCAATAGCGGTAAAATGTGATATTTTGTCCTGAGATGTAAATATTTTCTATGTAATCGCTATTCATGTAGTATTTTTATTTATCTTAACACCGCAAAAACGTAACTGTCAATTGTATTTTTTATGAACAGGATTTATAGAAGATTGAAAAAGATGAGAGAAAAGTATATCGATACGTTGTCGAAATTGTACGATTACTCTACTGCCGTATACGCAAAAAAAACATATACACAGTGGTACAATACAAAAGAGGGCTCGTATACCTATGCAGGTTTTAAGAACCAGTGCGATGCTCTCTCAAAGGTGCTCACGCAGTATGGTATCGGTGCGGGTGACAAGGTTGCAATCCTCTCTACGAATATGCCAAACTGGTCTGTGGCATTCTTTGCAACAGTGGTCTTTGGCCGTATATCGATACCGATATTGCCCGACAGCTCGGAGAATGAGGTGTCAAACATAATAAATCACTCCGAGAGCAAGGTGCTTTTCGTGGCAAAGAAGATGATTGGCAAGGTTTCAAAGGATATCATGGAGAAGATGACGCTTGTCATTGAACTCGATTCCCTTGAGATCATAAAGGCCGATGAGGAAAAATTTACCTGTGATGGTCGCACGTCGGTCCCGACACCCGATGAGATTGCAACAATCATATATACATCGGGTACGACTGGTAGTGCAAAGGGTGTTGTCCTCAGTCATCGCAACCTGGCGTCAAATGTGATTACCTGTTATCACTCGTGCAAGCGAGGCGAGAAGGACCGTTGGCTTTCGCTGCTGCCAATGGCACACACTCTTGAGATGACGTTAGGCATGCTCTATCCGATGTATACAGGCTCTACTGTCTACTATCTGCCCAAGCCACCTGCAGCGCCGTTGCTGCTGAAGGCGATGAAGATTGTGAAGCCCACCACAATGCTTACTGTACCGATGATTATTGAAAAGGTGTACAAGAACAGCGTGTTGCCGACAATCAAGAAGAGCCGCACGCTCTCCTGGATGAACAAGCATATGTATGGGCTGATGTGCCGCATTATTGGAATGAAACTGAAAAAGACATTCGGCGGTTGCATAAGTTTTTATGGTATCGGTGGTGCCAAACTGGACCCTGAGGTGGAGAAATTCCTGCTTGCAGCCCGTTTCCCCTATGCTATTGGCTATGGTTTGACCGAGACATCGCCGCTGCTGGGATATGCAATGTCGGGTTGGAGAAACGTCGGTTCCTTTGGCTATCCTGTGTATAATGTGCAGTTGAAACTGCATAATGTAGACCCGGAGACCGGCGAGGGTGAGATTGTTGCAAAAGGCCCTAATGTGATGCTTGGATACTACAAGGATCCTGTGCGTACAAGGAGTGTTTTTACCGAGGACGGATGGTTCCGTACCAGTGATATTGCAGTGCAGGACGAAAAGGGACGTTTCTACATCAAAGGACGCAACAGCAATATGATACTTGGTCCTTCGGGCGAGAATATATACCCCGAGGAGATTGAGAACGTGCTGAACAATGTGGAGGGTGTGGGTGAGTCGATCGTTGTTGAACGTAACGGCCGTCTTGTGGCGCTTGTGGCTCCGACTGAGGATTTTATACAGTGGAATCAGGAGGGCGAAGACAAGTTTTATGAGAAACTTGACCGTTGGAAGGCAAAGATTCTGAACATCACAAACAAAAATGTGAACAAGTCGTCACAGGTGAGTTCGGTTGAGGTTATGAAGGAGCCTTTTGAGAAGACTGCTACGCAAAAAATCAGACGCTTCAAATACAAGGATTCCGCTCCCACTGTCGAGGAGGAGAAGAAGGAGGATAAATAGTCGCTTTCACAAAGAACCATAAGGCGGTTAAAGGTGTTATTGATATTGTAGTCACCTGCGGCACTTGCGCAAGTGTTGCAGGTGATTTTTATTGTCTCTATTTACAAACCTTTAACCCTGATAGTTATGAGAAAACGCTATTTGTCGCCAAAGGCAGAGTGCATCTGTGTAAAGACTTCAATTGTTGCAGCCTCGGCGCCTGCTGCCAGAATGACGTTGAACCCTGATGAGGGGGACACGGATGCAGGAAGAGGTTCCTGGGGGAGCATCTGGGAATGAAAAAACTCATCCACAGTTAACTGTGGATGAGTTTTTTGATGTTGATGCCGGCCTCTTATTTACCGACTTTTGAGATGCGGAGTTTATAACTCATCTGCTCGTTTGGTACACGGTACTCTGGCAGTGTGCCTACATCGTAACCGCAAGATGCGTTACCGATACCGCGCATCCAAGCGTCGAGGTGGAGCACTGTGTATGGGCGCTTTGTCATCTCCCAGTAATGACCGGCTCTCATGAGATCCTCATCGGTGTATGGGAGTGCCGAGAAACTGACATTGCCTTCTGTCTCAATCTTCACACCCTGTCCGTTGTCATCAGTGAGCACAAGTTCACGCAAGCCCTCGCGGCTGCCGCTACTCTGTGGCTTCACGTAGCGGTCGGCCATCTCGCCGGTTGCAGTTGTGGTGTAACGTCCAACAACTACACCGTCCTTGCGGTCTACGGTGTTCTCCCAGGGACCGTATGCATAGTATGCCACGTTGCTAAATGAGTTATCGATGTTGCAAACAAGGCCTGCACGGCGCAAGTCGCCGCTCTTTGGAATGAACTTGGCATCAACATCCACAATACCTTGTGGATAGATGGTGTAGTTGATTTCTGTGTCGCAGATTGAACCCTTGCGCACTGTCTTTACAACAGTGTTGCCGTTCTCTTCGACAACGGTAATCGTGCCGTTTGCTTCAAGGCCGTTTGCTGTCTGCGCCTGTGGCTTGCCAGCGTCTGGTCCGTAGTAGTCGTAACCTTGGCGGTCGTTCTCAATCCAACGGTGGTTATCGTAGATGAATCCCTGGCCGTCGGCGATGATGTTCTTGCCACCGAATGCGAGTGCTGTGAGCTGTGCTGTCTCGGCATCAAAGGTCAACTGTACCTTGTCGTTGCCGATAACTGTCTCGTGCAATGAAGATGTGGCAGCAAGTGGAGCTCCTTTTGACTTGATTGCAGCAAGTGGAGCACGCTCGGCAAGTGTGAACTGTGCCATTGCAACCTCGTGACCTGCGGGCGCAAATGTCTGTGCATTGCGATGTACGATATGAACGTTGATGAGCAACTCGTCACCCTTTTTGAATGCCTTGTTGATGTTGGCCTTCTTCACTGTGAGCCATACCTTGCCTGTCTGTCCGCTCTCTGTGTATGGAATAGGTGATTTGCCTGTGTATACGATATTGCCGTTCTTTACAATCTCGTATATCAACTCAAACTCGTTGAGGTTTGTGAAGTTGTACTTGTTCTTCATCGCGATGGTAACAATACCGCCGTCGAATTCGGTGTTCACCTCGGGCATTGTGATGTCAATGAACTGGTGAGCAGCCTTCACCTCTTTGAGTTTGGCGCTCTCCTCGCGTGTTGGAGGAATGATACCGTTTGAGCAGAAATTGCCCTGGTGTGGACCCGGATAGTCATAGCCTGTGTGTATGCGGTAGACGCCGTCCTTCATCTCCTGTGGGTCGTAGATGGCCTGGTCAACCCAATCCCAGATGCAGCCACCGATGCAAGAGTTCGATGCCTCAATCTTCTGCCAGTACTCCTTGAGGTTACCGATTGCGTTACCCATTGCGTGAGCATACTCGCAGATGAACATTGGCTTGTCGAGGTCATTTGTGTATTTCTCCATCCATGCCTGTCCTGGGTACATCTTTGAATAGAAGTCACTGAAACGTCCACCACCGTAGTCGCCGCTTGAGCGTGTTCCCTCATAGTGTACTGGGCGGCTGTCAAGACGCTTGGCCTCGTCGTAGCATGGACCGAAGTTGCTGCCGTTGCCGGCCTCGTTACCCAAACTCCACATTACAACGCTCGCGTGGTTGCGGTCGCGCAATACCATGCGGTTGATGCGGTCAACGAATGCAGGAATCCATGTTTTGCGGTCCGAGATGCTCTGGTTTGCGTGGTCCTCCAAGTCGGCCTCGTCGCAGCAATAGAGACCATAGTAATCAAACATAGCATACATCTTGGCTGCGTTGGGGTAGTGGCTTGTGCGTATTGTGTTGATGTTGTTCTGTTTCATGAGTTTAACATCCTGCAGCATTGACTCTGTAGTGACGGCACGGCCGTAAACAGGGTGTGTGTCGTGGCGGTTAACGCCCTTGAAGAATACTCTCTCGCCGTTAATGTACACGAGTGAGTTCTTGATTACAATGTCGCGGAAACCATATTTTGTTGAGAACGCCATCTCCTCGTTGTCCTCGTCGTCGTACTGGATGATGCGTACGGTGTAGAGATTTGGTTTCTCGGCGCTCCACAACTTGAGGTTGAATACTTCGAGTTTGATTTCGCCGCTTGGTGAAGCAATCTTCGCCGCAGTGTTTACAACGGTAGACTCCTCGGCAAGAAGTTCGCCGCTTGGGTCGTATACCTGAGCCTTTACAGTCTTGAGACCGGGGATGAAATCGCGGTTGTCAATCTCGAACTTGATGCTCATCTCGGCACTGAAACGGTCGGCCGACATCTTGCTTGTGATGTAGTGGTCGCGTACTGCTGTCTTTGGCACATTGTAGAGGTATACATCGCGGAAGATACCGCTCATGCGGAACATGTCCTGACACTCAAGATATGAACCGTCGCTCCAACGGAATACCTGTACGGCAAGTTTGTTCTCGCCCTTCTGCATATAGTTGGTGATGTCGAACTCGGCAACATTGTTTGCACCCTGTGTGTAACCGACGTACTCGCCGTTAAGCCATACGAATGCTGCTGAGTAGATACCGCCAAAGTGGATGAATGTGCGGCGTCCGTCCCAATCCTCGGGAACCTCGAATGTGCGGATGTATGAACCTACGGGGTTGATGCCGTATTTGCTGCCGTTGTCGTTGTAGCCCGGGCGTGCCTTGATGTATGGAGGTGTGTTTGCATGTGGATACTCTACGTTGTTGTAGATAGGTTTGTCATATCCAAGCATCTCCCAGTTCGATGGAACAGGAATCTCGTCCCATGCGCTTGCATCAAAACCGGTCTCGAAGAAATCGAGCGGACGCTGCTCGGGCTCGCTCACAAGGTTGAACTTCCATGTGCCGTTGAGGCTCATGTAACGGTTGTTCACAGGCTCGGTCCAGGGAGTAGCGTAGTACTCCTTGTCGGCAAGCATCTTGCTGACATTGTCATATGGCATATATGTTGCCACTGCGCGCTCCTTGTTCTCGGCGAACATTGTCTCGTCCTCCCAGTGAGGTGCGTTGATTTTTGGTTTCTCGACCTGTGTGATATTGAACCATGCATCTTGGTCGGCAGGGTCCTTCTCCACGAGCATCATACGGCCCTCTTTGAGTGCGTACATTGTGCCCACTTTAGCCGCCGATGTAATGAGGTATACACCGGGCTGCTTTTCAACAGGTTCAAAGTGGAACTTTGCATTGTTCCACTCGCCGGCCTTGGCTGTCCACTGGAGCAGATAGTCAATGCTTGGATTGCCGCCGCCATCGTCAAAGTTAATACCATAGAACGAGTTTTCGATAGCGAATGTAAAGAGGTCGATGGTCTTGATGTTCCAGTATTGTCCCTTATTGCCGCTGACAGTGTCTTCACTTACAATTCGTGCGTTGTTTTCGCCTGAATCGCCATTACCGAGCACTTGGCCGGGCTTTGTGACGGGGAGAATCTGGTATGTGAGGTCGTCGTCAAAACCTGCAACTTCCGATTCCTTAATCTTGAATTTTGCAGCGCGCATGTTGGCTGCTCTCTCTTTCTTGATTACAACGAGTGTACCACCCTTACCCTTTGCCACAGCAAGTGTAGGGCTGTTTGCAGGGATGAGCATACCATTCTCGAACTTCCACAACTGCGCCTCGTCCGAGCCGTTGTTTTCGCCAACTTCAACCTGGTTGCCGTTGACACGCAATGCATTGTTGGTTACAGGATTGATGATGCGCCAACTGCCCGACAATTCCGAAATCTTCCAGTAGATAGAAGGGTCTTCCTTGTCATATCCGGCAAATCCTGCCTTTTCTCCAATTTTCTCGGCAACGAGATTCTCTGTCTCTCCGGCACCATAGATATGGTACAGTTTGCCTCTCTCAAATGTCTCTTGAGCATTGCTGCTGAATGAGCACAACAGTGCCACAGCAATCAAGAGAAAGCATTTTTTCAGTTGTTTGATTGACATAGTTTAGTGTTTTATGGTTATTATTATATAATTCTTTCAAAGTGCACAGGTCGTGCAATTCACAAAGATAGTTACAAACGAGCGAAATACGCAAAGTTTACTTGGCGGATTTCACAGCGAGTGCAGTATATGTTCGTGATTTATCACAAAGATATAAAGATATTTGTGAAAATTGATTTTTTAGGGCGAAAAGTTTTGATATTTTGTGCGTTATAGATAAGAAAAAAATCGTGGTACTCGGGTGCCACGATTGTATGTTGTTTATTCCTCCTTGTACAAATGCTCGTATTCCTGTTGTGAAAACTCTATATTGCCTTTTTTTTGCAGAATCATTAAAGCAGTGTCTGGCCAATATACCTTGTTGTCATTCAATATAAAACGCATTACAGTGTCATTAAGTAATTCTAGAATGACATCGTTGAACTTTTTGTCATCGCCACAGTAGAAATCGGACATGAATTCATTTATTTTACTTTTTGCAATATTCTTCTTGGGTTTCTTAATACGCACCATTTGAATGAATTTCTCGTTTTTATCCCATTCTGGCAGATGAATTCTGTTGCCTTGAAAAAAAACTCCTCCAATTGCGAATAACAGAGAATCATTCCTTTCTCCACACCAAATATAAAATTGGTGAGTCCTGTCATTGCATTCCCACTCCCACTTGCCTACAAAAGGAGATAAATTCTCTTCTCCATCTATTTGAGGCTCAATGGCAAAACCTTTCAGTGATAATACTAAAACAAGAAGTAAAATAAAAAATCTTTTCATGCTTCTTAAAATTTTGTAGAGAAACGGAGGCTGCTGCCAACAGTTTCTGCAATTTTATTTAATCTGTTCATCCAACCAGCGTAAAATTCGCGTTGACTAGGAGCTTTTCTGACTTGTTCGCGGTAGTAATATTGCCTGTTTTTTAAAATTTCATCTATAAGCCATTGGGGGTCGCTGTTATGTATTGCATTAAGGCTCTTTTCGCCAATATTGCCGTCTACTTTTAGCGATGCTCCCCGCGTATTCAGTATCTCCTGTGTCCTCTTGGCTACTGTGCTGGCATAGGAGTTTATCATGTAGTCGTATATCACGTATGCCAAATTCTTATCCCTGATGTAACCAAGATTATATCTATCCCACATGGCCTTGTAGAGTAATTTCGCATCCTCCGCTGTGAGATCTTTAATAGGGATAGTTTTCTCGCTGGGAAGGGCATATTTGTATTCCTCCATAAAAGGCTTTGTTATACCATAATTTGTTTCTCCTCCTCGGTCGTTCTTGTTGTTGACGTATCCGCCTTCGTGTTCAAGGTTTTTGTCAATAATGGATTCGAACTTACTCTTGTTGATGTAATCGAATTCCTCTTTGCTATGGTAGTCTGCGCGAGGGTATACATAGGTTCCCATTTCACCGAACAACTTAGGAAATTTAACTACACGCATGCGGTCTAATGTCTTTTCCCGTTGCCATGGGTCAAAGTTAAAATCATTTAAGGGATTTTCAAATGTTGTGCTTTCTTTTTTTGTGTTAGAACCGCCATTAGAATCCTTTTGTTCTGTTGTAACAGAACTGCTTGTCGCAATAGAAAAAGCGTTCGCAGATGCTTTAGACTTGTTTTCATTGCGTATGACATAGTTTGTCTTATCTTCTTTACCTCCCATTAAAATTGGGAAAATAGTGTGTAACGCAGCACGTTTTTTTCTCTCTCTCTTCTCTTCTTCTTCTGAGTTTGCAAAATAAAATTCTTGATTGTAAAAATCTTTCATAATAACATTTTTTTAAATTTACTACAAAAATAAAGCCATTCATGAATGCGAAGGTTGCTATTATGATACAAAAACGGTTGCAACTTTGTGGTTGCAACCGACCTATTTGTTAGGTGTTAATCTTACTTGTTGAAACGCTCACGCAGGGTCTTTATCATATCCTGTGTCATTGAGTCGAGGTCGTAACTTGGTTTCCAATCCCACTCGTTGCGTGCGCAACTGTCGTCCATCTTGTTTGGCCAAGAGTCGGCAATAGCCTGGCGCACCGGGTCAAACTCATAGTGCATCTTGAAATCGGGGATGTACTTTTGGATAGACGCCTTGATGATTTCAGGGTCGAAACTCATTGATGCCACGTTGAAGGCGTTGCGGTGAATGAGGCGTGCGGGGTCGGCATTCATGATGTCGACGGCAGCCTTCAATGCGTCGGGCATGTACATCATGTCCATGAATGTGCCGGCCTGGATGGGGCAGGCAAAATCCTCGCCCTTGACGGCGGCATAGTAAATCTCCACAGCATAGTCGGTTGTTCCGCCACCGGGGAGTGTCACGTTTGAGATGAGACCGGGGAAACGTACCGCACGTGTGTCAACGCCGTACTTTGTGTAGTAGTAGTCGCTGAGCAACTCTGTAGCCACCTTTGTAACACCGTACATTGTCTTTGGTCGCTGAATGGTGTCCTGTGGAGTGTTGTCGCGTGGGGTATTGGGGCCGAACGAGCCAATTGAACTTGGTGTGAAGACGGCGCACTTCTTCTCGCGTGCAATCTCAAGTATGTTGATGAGGCCGTTCATCTGTATGTCCCATGCCAACAGGGGTTTTGACTCGGCAACAGCCGACAGCAATGCTGCAAGGTTGTATATGGTATCAATCTTGTATTTCTCTACAATGTCGGCAAGTTGTTGCGCGTTTTTTACGTTGGCTTCCTCGGCTGGGCCACTATCGAGCAGGATACCCTTAGGCTCAGCACCGGGGATATATCCGGCAACGATATTGCCGTCCGGAATCATATTACGCAATTTCATTGTGAGCTCCGAACCAATCTGTCCGGTTGAACCGATGACAAGTACGTTTTTCATAAACTATATGATTTTGTTTTTGTTATCTTTTATTAGTACGCAAACAAAGTTACGGCGAAATTTGCAATAGGTGCAAGTTTTTTATAATAAAATGTTGTAAAATTTATCTAAAGCAGGGCGAATAAGTTGAACATCAGGTAGCCGATGTAGTTGCCGACTGCATAGCCTGCAAGACCGTTGGTGATGCCTGTTACAATGACATCCTTGTTTTTCATTGTAGCCGCAATCATAGGCACACAAACCGGTGAGTTTATGAGCGTGTTTGATGTTATGACTGCTGTGTCGGCGTCAATCCCTGAGAATCTTGCCAGAATGACGGTCAGCAACAGTGAACCGAAAATTATTGTTGCCTGGTAGAGCAGAATGTAAAGGCTCTGTTCCCAGTCAATGCTGTTCAGATCTGCCATAGTTGCCATTACAAGGCAGAATATATATATCAGGTACATGCCGGCATCGTAACTCTTGTTCCAACGCTGTATCTCCTTCCAGTTTGTCAGCAATAGTGACAGGGTGGTGATGGAGAGGATGAGCGCTACTGTCGATATGCCATCCTCGCCACCAACTGCCGAACCTATACAAACCGATATTCCCATGACAGCCAATGAGGCAAGCAGAATCTTTCCAAGTTGCAAGAGCGTTTTTCTTTTTCCGAAGTCGCGGTACGGGTTCACTTCGGTGTACTCCTCAATATCCACGTCTTGTTCCTTGCCGCCATGCTTGCCCACAATGCGGCGTGCCATTTTTATGCCGCCTCCCAAGAGCAGCATCAGGTAAAAGAACGAGACTATGAGGTTGCAGGTTGAGAGAATGACAAAATTTTCAGTACTCAATCCTACCATCTGTTTTATTGCTGCAAGATTCGCTGCACCGCCAAGATATTGGCCTGTGAGCGCAGCACCCATCTTGTCACTCTCTTCGCCAAGATTCTCCTTGAAAAGAAGAAAACCGATGAATGCGAATAGCGCAACAGAGAATACACCCGCAAGCAATGCCCTTAACGATTTTCCCGGTGAGAAATTCCTGAAATTGCAGCCGAACAGCATCATTGGCAAAGCCAATGGTACGAGTATTTCCGAGATTGAACTCTGGAAACCGGTAAGGTTCTGCCTGACATCTGTTGCCGAGGGCAGTACACCAATGTTGGCAACAACCACTCCCAATAGGTAAAGTGTCAGCACTGGGCCAATCTTGTTAAAGAACCTGTTTTTGCGGCATATGTACAGCACGCCGGCAGGTGCAATGATGTAGAATATCAGTAAAAGTGTGTTTGTGAGCATTGCTTGTTCATTATTGGCTGCATATTGGGTATGAAAATACCCTGATTGCGCCCAAAGGTATAATAAATTGTTAAAAAAACACCCATCAAAGGTTATTGAATTACTCTTTGTACGCCACATTTATGTTTGAGACGAAATATTTTCCTGCTCCCGATATGTATTTTGAATCAAAAAATGTACTTTTGTAGACAAACGGGAATTCTTTTCCTCAAAGTAAAGATAATCATCAACTAAAACAATAAAATAATGTACGGAAATTTTCAACAACACTTGCAGGACGAACTGGCTGCCATTGATGCTGCCGGCTTGTACAAAAGAGAACGTAACATTGCATCGCAACAGTTTGCCGAGATTACCCTTGAGGATGGTTCAAAGGCTCTCAACTTCTGTGCCAACAACTATCTTGGTCTCTCGAACAATCCACGCTTGATGAAGGCTGCCCAGGCTGCTATGGAGGCGCGCGGCTTCGGTATGTCGTCAGTACGTTTCATCTGTGGAACGCAGGACTACCACAAGACTCTTGAAAAGGCCATTGCCGACTATTTCAAGACCGAGGATACAATTCTCTATGCCGCTTGTTTTGATGCCAACGGCGGTCTCTTCGAACCGCTCTTTACAGCCGAGGATGCCATTATCTCCGACTCGCTGAACCACGCTTCAATCATCGACGGTGTACGTCTTTGCAAGGCTGTGCGCTATCGTTATGCGAATGCCGATATGGTCGACCTTGAGCGTTGTCTGCAAGAGGCTCAGGCACAGCGTTACCGTATCATTGTTACCGACGGCGTATTCTCTATGGACGGTAATGTCGCACCAATGGACAAGATTTGTGATCTTGCCGAGAAGTACAATGCTCTTGTGATGGTCGACGAGTCGCACTCTGCCGGTGTTGTCGGTGCAACCGGCCACGGTGTTGCCGAGCAGTTCGACTGCTATGGCCGCATCGATATCTTCACCGGTACACTAGGCAAGGCCTTTGGTGGCGCGGTAGGTGGTTTTACCACCGGACGCAAAGAGATTATCGATATGTTGCGCCAACGCTCACGTCCATATCTCTTCTCCAACTCATTGCCACCATCGGTTGTGGGTGCGTCAATCGAGGTGTTCAAGATGCTTGCCGAGAGCGACGAACTCCACACAAAACTGCAGAACAATGTTAACTATTTCCGCGACAAGATGTTGGCTGCAGGCTTCGATATCAAGCCTACACAGTCGGCAATTTGTGCGGTAATGCTGTACGATGCTCCGCTGTCACAGGTATTTGCACAGAAGATGGCTCAGGAGGGTATCTTCGTTACAGGTTTCTACTATCCTGTTGTTCCAAAGGGCGAGGCGCGCATTCGCGTTCAACTCTCTGCAGCTCACGAGCAGGAGCACCTTGACAAGGCAATAGCAGCCTTCATAAAGGTTGGTAAGGAATTAGGCGTGATAAAGTAAGGCTGTTAGTTTGGAAAATAGAGGCAGGTTCGGTTGTTACCGGACCTGTTTCGTTGAGAGAACAGCGAACAAAAAGGGGAATATGCTATGGATGTGAATCACAACCCTATTTTCAAGGAATGCTATGTAATGCAACGCGAGGATGTTGAACGTTTTGCCGATACGCTTGCCGACGGTTTCAGTCAATACAACCTGTTCAAGTATGCCTGTTTTGGAAAATATGACCATAGAAAAATGAGCTACTTCTGGGCTTTCAACATCGTCCTTAATTTGCCCGATGCAATCTGCATCGCCGACAGCAAAGAGGTTAATTCTGTATTGATATATATCCCTCCAAGAAGCAAGGAACCCGGTTTGCTCTCTTATTTGAAAGCAAACGTTGTGAAAATGGCATTTAAGGTGGGGATGCGACGTGCAATCCGATTGTCACGTTTCGATAACGAGGCACAAAAGGTGGCCAAGAGATACATGTCTGCTCACGACGGATATCTGTTTGCTTTTGCAACTAGGCTCGACAAGCAGGGACGGCATTACGGCAAGCCGCTCATGAATGCCCTGTTGCGTTACCTTGATGCAACAGGACAGGGATGCTATCTCGAGACACTGAACCCCGGGAATGTGGGGCTATACGAGCACTTCTCGTTCAGCTTGAAAGAGCAGGTGATTGTAAAAACGGGTAATCTTACAATGTACGCAATGTATCGCCCAAAGAGTGAATAATGCAAAAAAAGAATAAGTGTTCAGCGTGTGAACACTTATTCTTTTTTTGCATATCTTTCAGTTTTTACCTTCCCGTTTTTACCTCAATCTCAAAAGTGCTTGCCGGGAGGCCTGCCTCGTTTATCAGGTTCGCGTCTGTGTAGGGTTGCCAAGCGTAGCGTATGCGGTGGGCTGCACGCTCTATTATCATACGGTTACCCTTGAACTTTACCTCTTTTTCTGCATCTACCTTGCTGAACCGGCCTCTATTGTCGGCAATCTCCAATCCTCTCAATATTTCGCAGTCACTTGTCTTCAGTTCTGTCGCATAGCTGAATTCAATGACGGTCCTGCCATTGAAGCTGAATGCCCTGACAGGTGCCGGTCCGTGTTGTGCAACGTGCTCCATGCCATATGTCTGGTTCAGTGCAAGGCGTGCAAGTCGCTCACCAACGGGCGCTTTCTCTTTGGGGTGAACATCACTTGGATGTCCCTTGTCGCTCGACACTGCAAAATCGCAGTTCGGAATCTCGGCGGCCAGGCGGCGCTGTGAATCGCGGAAATGTGGCCACGAAGGGCGGTTAATCCCAGATAACTGAACAAAGTAGAATGGCATTTCAGGGTCGTTCCATGTTTTGCGCCAACAGTCAACAAGGGCAGGGAATATCACTTCGTGCAACTCTACGTTGTGCGCGTTCGATTCGCCCTGGTACCAAATAGCTCCTTTTATTGGGTAACTTGCTATTGGCATAATACCTGTCTCGTAGAGGTAGCAAGGCTCGTATGGGTGGCGCTGCAATTTGACACTGCTCTTCGCTATGTTCTGTTTTGCGCGGCCTCGACACCAATCCTGTATCATGTCATTCTCTTTCCAGTTGTATAATATATCGACCAGTACGGGGTGAAACTCAAGTGCCTTGCGGTCGATGAAGGCCTCTGCGGGTGCGCCACCAACAGCATTGCAAATTAGTCCCACAGGAACACCGAGCGAGTCGGCAAGCATGGCACCAAAGTGGTAGGCAACGGCCGAAAAGTCGCTCACGTTCTCTTTGCTTTGCAGTTGCCATGCGGTGGGCTGGTAGTAGTCGTGGTTGTTCAGTCTTACAAGGTCAACGGAGTCCCATTCAACACTGTTTGTGAGCACGCGTGGTTTCATGTCATAGAGGCGGATGTCCCTCTTCTTTACATTTGAGAGGCTCTGCTCGATATGCGATGACTCTTTTACCATAAATGCCATGTTCGATTGTCCCGAACAGAGCCATACTTCACCAATGACAAGGTTCTTGTATTCTTTTTTCTCCTTACCGCATTCAACTGTCAATGTATAAGTTTTGCCGTCGGCCTCCATTGGAGTGAACATTACCTCCCAACAGCCATCCTCTGCGGCTTTTTTAATGATTCTCTGCTTGCCGAACCTTACAGATATCTCTTTGCCAGCATCGGCTGTTCCGCTTACAACAAAAGGCTTTCCTTGCTGCACAACCATGTTGTCGCTGTATATAGCAGGCAAAGATAAACCGCCGTAGTCATTGGTTATTGCCGAATATACCTGCTTGGCAATTATGCCTGCGCCCTGTTCGTTGGGGTGCAGAGCATCGGGCATAAGGTCGGGACGGTGGTATATGTAACGGCTCAGGTCAATGAGTTCAAAGTTTTCATATTCTGCAATATCTTCAATGACCTCCTGAATTTGCCAATACCAGTCGCGTGTCCCGCTCTTGAAGCGGCGGTGCCAATGGAAGATTGGTGTCATGCGGCATACGTAGACCTCTACTTTGGGGTTTATGTCGCGTAGCGCCTTGACGATGTTCATATAGTCGCCATAGAACTCATCGCGATAGTTTGGCCAGCAGCGTGGGTCGGTATCATTCAGTCCCAAATGAATGATGGCGATGTCGGGCGCAAATTCAAGTGCCGCCTTGTACTCGGGCAGGTTGATGTATGGGCGGTATCCCTTGCTCAAAAGAGTTGCTCCCGAATGACCGAAGTTACGCACCTCATATTCCTTGCCAAGCATCTGCTGCAACTGTGTTGGGTATGATGTCTCGGCAGGGTTCTTGTGCGTCATGCCGTAGGTAACGCTGTTGCCAATGCAGGCAACCTTTATCTTCTCTTGTGCGACAGCCATTAAAGGCAATACAAGCAAAAGTGCCAAAAGAGTCTTTTTCATTGTTCCTGGTTTTTAGATATGCGAATATAGCGCTTTTTCTTTTATAACAAAAGGACAGCCCCGGCTGTCCTTTTGAAAGTTGTTTGTTTTCAGTTATCTTGCAATGAATTTCTTGCCGTCCTGAATGTATATACCACCCTTTACCGGTGCTGTAACCTTGCGACCCTGTAAATCGTAGATAGCTTTCACCTTTCCGTTTTCCGCTTTTCCCTCGTTATTCACCTCCTCAATCGCGCTTGGGTTAGTCGACTTGATGGGGTAGAATGGTGTCTCCTCTGTGAACTTGTAAGTGCCGTTACTTGCCCAATCGAGTGAGAAACGCACAAAACGCATTGTGTAACCACCGAACACTCCGTTCTCCTCATAGTAAACTCCGAGTGTTCCGTCGGGGAGTACAACAGCTGCGCTATACGCCGAACCGGTGGGGCAGATTGTCTTTGGTGTGCCGAATGTTGCACCCTCATCGGTTGAGAGTGCGATGCTTACGTTCTGGCGGCTGCCGCTGTTAGGCAATGTCTGGAATGCAATATTCCAGGGGTTGCCCTCAACAGTTGAGCACCATACCATGTACTCACCGTCGCATGCGTTGCCCGAGATACCGCTTGTAAAGCGTGTCTGTGAAGGCAGGTGCCATGTTGCGCCATCGTCCGATGTGTAGTTGTAGTAGTTATATCCGCTTGAGCGTACGCTGATGGCAAGGTCGCCGTTGTTGCGCTCGAGTGTCTTTGGCTCATCGGCGCCGCTTGTGCCGCTTGTGCCGCTGACGTACCAGTTCTGGCCACCGTCCTTGCTCATGAAGAAGTAGAAGTGCTGGCTGTTGTCGGCCTGGCGGTTTACGAAACTTGAAACGAGTGTTCCATCACGCTTCTGTAGCGCTGCGCCTGACCCCGAGAATCCGCTCTTCCATGTCTTAGTGTCGGGGTTTGAACAGTTTGCACCAAAGAGGTCGTCGGTGTGGTCAACAGGTGCTTCCCATGTCAATCCGCCGTCGCGGCTGGTGATAGTCTTCCAGCGTGGAGGCTCTGCTGCAGTTCCTGCAAAGAATCCATGTCCGTATGTTCCGGCACTGGTCATGATACCCACAATCTCACCGTTGTCGCGGTTGGTTACGATTGATGCATCGCCGTGTCCATAGTCACCGCCAGTCTCAGCTGTTCCGGCAACCGTTACCGGGTCGCTCCATGTGCGGCCATTGTCCTCGGAATATTGTGCCACAAGGTAGCAGTGACTTGGGAGGTCGCTGTTGTGCTGCTTGCGGTCATCGGTGAGTGTTACAAGACGTTCTCCGTCCTTTGTAACGGTAATTGCAGGGATGCGGTAGTAGAGTGAACCCTTGTCCATTGGCATGAGCACTGCACCCTCTGAAAGGAATATCGTAACACTGTGCGCCGGGTTACCGTTGTTTTCTGTAACTTCCTTGCCGTCGATGGTATATGAGGCGATTATTGCATCTACGGTGTTGCCCTCTTTTGCAGTCTCGGCAATGTCGTATGTAATCCACAGGTAGTTGTCACCGGGAAGCAGTGCCTTGTTGCCTGTGATTGTGAATGTACCGTCAGCAGCAAGTGTAACAGCCTCGCCGAACAGCTCACCGTTCTCTTCGCGCCATGTCATCTTCTTGTCAGGGTCAACAAACAATTCGCGTGAGTTTGTCGCAAAATATGCCTTTATGTTTGTGATGTCCTCCCTGTTTGTACCGTTGAACGAACCCTTCACGCCCTGGAACTCAACGCTGCCATCGAGTCCGCCTATGCGTAGAGTGGAACGTACGATAGGCTGGTCGGTGTTGCCGATACCTGTGCTCACTTTGCCCTGAACAACCTTTGACGATGCAAACTCCGCCAGTGCATTGCTTGTGTCAACCTCGTCGAATTTCCACAACGAAGCATTGCCGGCAGCTGCCCCCCAACGCACAATCACAGAGTTATCGTTCTGTGCATGGAGCTCAACCGCGTTGTCCTTGATTATAAAGAAATCATAGGCACTGGTGATGCTGTATATATAGTTTGGAACATTTACAACGCCAAATGCTGTCGAATTACCGGTGCCGGCACCTGCAGTGCCAAAATATTCGCCTCTGTAGTTCTTTATGGCAATCTTGCCGTCCTTCTCCCAAAGGCTCCAAATGCGGTCAGCGCTGAACATCTTGTCACCGAAACGCAACTTGCCCATATCGCCGTCAATGTATATAACCTTGCCGCCGCAGTATGCCTGTGTAGAGGCACTTGTGATATAATACCAATGCTCGTCGCCCTCGGTACTGATTTTTGGAGCCTCAATCCTGTCCTCCTTAATTTTTACGGTGAAGTTTGTGAGTACAACACCGTTGCCGTTGTTGCCAGCCAGGCGGAACGACACGGAACCTGCGTTCTGGTTCTTTGCGCTTATGGTCTGTGCTGTTGTCGATGTGGTGTACGAAGCACCGTTGTCCATTGTAATGTCGAGCCCGGTATTATGGCCGTTGTTGGCAAATGTAAAGCTGTATTCGGTGATTACATAGCCGGCTGGGGCTGTGAGTGAATAGCTCGCGCTACCGGCAGTACCTGTCATCAACTGCACATTGTTGCCGCTCCAGTTCATGTTGTTGATTGTGCCGCAGCCGAACTGCAACTGTGGAGTGGAGTTGCTCTTCCAACAGCAGTTCCAGTTCTGGTTTGCTGCCCCGTCCTTATGGTAAAGGTTACCGTTGGCTTTGTCTACGGTATATACAATGCCGTCGGTAGCATCGGGCAATTCTGCAATTTCACCAGCCTCTGCAATTGAGAGTTGACAGCCGGTGTCGCCGCGGTCTTTGCCCAATTTGTCGCTTGCACTCCAGTTGTAGAGCTTGAAACTCTGTCCGCTACCGGTCTGGTTCAACTGTACCTCGCCCGATGAGATTATGTAATATGCCGGGGTGTCGGCATAGCTTACGGTCCAACCCTTTGCAGGCTTGCTCTTTGTTGTTGAAATCTGTGTGTTGTAGTTTGCAACAGGGTTCAGGTATGAACCGTACTGGCGGTTCACAATGTCAAAGGTGTTGTCGCCACGATCAACGAACTTCCACATTGACGCA
>JAEIGA010003298.1_pt1 | contig 25346 bp, 41 predicted proteins | sample 9270691 | NCBI WGS metagenome assembly JAEIGA01 (sample SAMN17057246, study PRJNA624740) | gut metagenome | biome: biome; isolation source: fecal sample | host: Bos grunniens | place: China: Xizang | collected 2019
CCGCTGAATTTGGTGAATAATTTTTCTTAGAAACCATTAAATTTCAATTTCCCTTCAAAATCTAAATTCATTATTAACTATATTAATATATATAAATAAATTTTGAGAAATATGAAAGGAATTAAGTTTTTTGTGTTTGCGTGTGTGATGATGTTTTCCATTCCAATATTCGGACAGACTGCACGAATTAGTAAGTACGAAGTGCCAAGTTATGTAACTGTATTTGTACAGAAGTTTTATTCAAATTATGACGGCGGTCGTTATTACTTAGAATATAGTGACAAGTATTCAAAACTTGAAGAATACGAGGTAGTATTTAGAAATGACACTAAATTGGAATTTGATACAAAAGGCAATCTTAAGTCAATTGATTGTGGGCGAGGCGATAGTATAAATCCAAAAATACTACCCATTGAAATTGCAGGGTATATTGATATTAAATATCCTAACGTTAAAATAATCGAATATTCAGTTGACGATATAGGTAAACGCAGAGAAGAACACGAAGTTGAATTATCAAACGGTTTAACATTGACATTTAATAAACGATTTAAATTAGTTGAACGCGAATATTAAAAAGGACGCCTTAAGGCGTCCTTTTATTTATTATGATAATTTTGTGGCCATTTTTTGGATAAATTTTTTAATGGGCAATCATCAAACATATAAATAGTTGAACAGTTATTATGTAATACCCATTTAGACAAGTCACCATTAAAACGAGATGATAAAAACATTGAGTTCATCTGTTTTACATTTGAAACATCCCAATTTTCTATATCACCATTAAAAACGGAGTTACAAAACATATTATTCATATATTGTACATTTGAAACTTTCCATTTTGATATATCTCCGTTAAATTTTGAGGCAGCAAACATATTACTCATATTTTTAACATTTGAAACATCCCAATTTTCTATATCACCGTTTTCTCCTGTAAAGTTACAATCATAAAACATTCCTTGCATTTGTGTTACATTTGATACATTCCATTTAGACAAATCCCCATTGAAACTGCTTTTATTAAACATAGCACGCATATTTGTTACATTAGACACATCCCATCCCGATATATCACCATTAAAGTTATTATTTGCAAAAAATAATTCTGACATATCTGTTATTTCAGAAGTATCAATATAGTTTAAATTTGCATTATAACCTTCTTCGTTTATGATGTTTTTAATTAACAATTCTAATTCTCTTTTTGTTTTAGGATGATATTTATGTCTACTTCCTTTACCAAGTTTTAATCCTTCATTTATATATGTTGTAAGTGATTTCATATTTGCTTAAAATTTTGGTTGATATTTTTTTTCTATTGGGCAAGCATCAAACATAAACCTATTACTTTTTACTTTAGATATCTTCCAATTATGTATATCCTGATTGAATGCTCTACAAGTATCAAACATATAATTCATATTAGTCACATTAGATACATTCCATTTATTTAATGGTTGGTTGAATATAACACAATTTTTAAACATACCTGCCATATTAGTCACATTAGATACATTCCAATCATTTAATGGATTGTTAAATTTTTCACAGTATAAAAACATACCACCCATATCTTCTACATTAGATACATCCCAATTAGATATATCACTATTAAACTGAGAACCTTCAAACATTCTTCTCATACTGTTTACATTTGAAGTATTCCATTTAGATAAATCTCCATTTTCGCCTGTAAATTTTGAGCCTTCAAACATATTACTCATATTTGTAACATTAGATACATCCCAATTAGATATATCACCGTTAAAATCCGCAGTACTTGTGTAAGAAAATAATCCGTGCATATCAGTTATTTTAGATGTATCAATATCGTTCAAATCACATTCAAGGCCAAACTCATCTATATGATCTCTAATTATTTCTTTTAATTCTTCAAATGTTTCAGGTCTAAAACGATGTCTGCTTCCTTTACCAAGTTTTAATCCTTCATTTATATATGTTATAAGTGATTTCATATTTGCTTAAATTTAGGTTTGTATTTTTCTTCAATTGGACAATCTTCAAGCATATAATAATTATCTGCTACATTAGATACATTCCAATTAGATATATCTTGATTAAATTTTTCACATTCATTAAACATATGATTCATATAAATTACATTAGAAACATTCCATTTATCTAATGGTTGGTTAAATGATTCACAACCTGCAAACATATAACGCATATCTGTAACATTAGACACATCCCAGTCAGATATATCCTGATTAAATGCTTTGCATTGATTGAACACTGCATACATCCTAGTTATATTAGAAACATTCCAGTCATTTAACGGTTGATTGAATGAAGCGCATTTATAAAACATACCCGATATACTATTTACTTTAGAAACATCCCAGTTTGATATATCTTTATTAAATAATTCGCAATTCTGAAACATACGTGCCATATCCGTAACATTAGACACATCCCACTTTGATATATCACCGTTAAAATCTTTCATTTTATAAAACAATTCTGACATATCTGTTATTTTTGATGTGTTAATATCGTTAAAATCCCCATCATTACCTCGTTCTTTAATTAGTTCTTTTAATAATTCCTGTAATTCGTGTTTTGTTTCAGGATGATATTTATGTCTGCTCCCTTTACCAAGTTTTAATCCTTCGTTTATATATGTTATAAGTGATTTCATTTGAATTTTGGTTTGTATTTTTCTTCTATTGGACAATCATCAAATATAAATAAACGTTGTTTTGCTCTAACTTTATATACCTTCCAATTAGATATATCTTGGTTGAATAATCTGCAACCATCAAACATAGCAAACATATTTTCAACTTTAGATACCTTCCAGTTATTTAATGGTTGATTAAATTTAAAACAATCGTTAAACATTTGATCCATACTTTTTACTTTAGATACATTCCAATCATTTAATGGTTGATTGAATGAATGACACCAATAAAACATTCCACCCATATTTTCAACATTTGAAACATCCCATTTTGATATATCACCATTAAACTTTTTATTTGCAAAAAATAATTTTGACATATCTGTTATTGCTGATGTATCAATATCATTAAAATCACCATCATTACCACGTTCTTCTATTAGTTGTTGTAACAGTTCTTTTAACTCATCTTTTGATTCAGGTCTAAAATGATGTCTACTTCCTTTACCAAGTTTTAATCCTTCGTTTATATATGCAGTAAGTGATTTCATTTTTTAAATTTAGGTCTGTAATTTTGTTCTATCGCGCAATTATAAAATGTGTAATTGTTACGTGTTACATTTGTTGATATATCCCATCCAGATAAGTCTTGGTTAAATTTTTTACAATTACAAAACATATGTTCAATATTTTTAACATTTGATACGTCCCATTTATCTAATGGTTGATTAAATGATTTACAACCCAATAATAAATATTGCATATCAGTTACATTAGATACATTCCAATCGTTTAACGGCTGATTAAATTTTTCACATCCACTAAACATAGAGTCCATATCTTTTACCTTAGACACATTCCATTTTGATATATCTTGATTGAATGCTTTGCATTGATAAAACATTGCACGCATATTTGTTAGGTTAGATACATTCCAATTATTTAACGGTTGATTAAATTTATAACAATTTTTAAATATACCACGCATATCTTCTACATTAGATACATTCCATTTAGATATATTTTGATTAAATGTATTACAATTATCAAACATAGCACGCATATTTGTTACATTAGACACATCCCATCCCGATATATCACCATTAAAGTCTCTCATTTCAAAAAATAATTTTGACATATCGGTTATTTTTGATGTATCAATATCATTAAAATCTGCTTTATTACCCCGTTCTTTAATTAGTTGTTTTAGTAGTTCTTGTAATTCTTCATTTGTTTCAGGATGATATTTATATCTCCTCCCTTTGCCAAGGCGCAAACCTTCGTGTATATATGTTATAAGTGATTTCATATTTACTTAAATAGTGTGATTATTTATGAATTTATATAAAAATAAAAAATACTAATTACTGTTTATATGACTTTTATTTGTTATTTTTATATAAATGAAAACTATATTACATAATCTAATATTACATAATCTATGAATAATATAATAAAATATATTTTAGAACGATTAAATAAATCAAAAAAGGAAGTTCAAGAAAAAATAGAAACAATTGGTATTCTTGATAGAGCCTTTAATAACAAATCAGACAATAATGAAGAAGATTTGTCATTTATTCGTCCAAATGGTCCGTGTATATACGCATTTTATACTAACAAAGTTAGAGATGCAATTAAAGTAGGATATACTGACCAACACCCAGAAAAACGTATAGAACAATGGAAAAAACATTATGGTACAGGTGAAGGTGAAGTTGTTTGTTTAGGATATTGGTCTGCTGAAGAATTTGATACTGCAGGTGAACGTGTATTTTTCTGGGACCATGCAGTACACGAAAAAATACGAGGCAAAGAATTTAAACAGTTAAATAGAGATGAATTTATGGCATCCTTAACTGATGAAGGAAAAAATTTGGCTAATATTAAATTCTCGCGAGAATTCTTTTCAAAATATCAAGAATTGTTACATGGTGATTTATCCGATGAAGCCAAGGTTGAGTTATCACCCGAATTGATTAAAGATATTATTGAGGAAATGAAAGATAATATCAAAAACGGTACAGCGGATTTTAAACTATATAAATTTGCTGATAAAAAGGAAGCAAACGAAATATGGAGTTCACCTGCAACATATAATAACACACAATTACAGGAGGATTGTATAGAAAAAGGTATTAAAGCAATTAAAGAAGGAAAGAAAAACATATTGATGGCTGCGGTAATGCGTTTTGGTAAGACACATGCAACATATGAAATTATTAAAGAATCACCAAATATTAAACGTGTAATTATATGTTCAGCAAAGGCCGATGTACGTAAAGCGTGGCGTGATGATATTAACCATGTTCATTTTTATAAAGATTTTGTATTTGTAGAAGTTGATTATAAAAAATGGAACATAACACATTACGATGAGAAAACCAATAAATTGATAACTGAACACTGTAACACATACGATGATATTGATTTGCTTGAAAAGTATAAAGACAAAACAATATTATTCTTTTTTACATTACACGATTTGGGAGGATCTGTCAAATCATTAAAAGCAAAACATAAAGGAATATTTGACGAAGAATTTGACTTAATGGTTGTTGATGAAACGCATTATGGTTCACACGCAAATCTGTTCGGTAAAGTAACAGGATTAGGTGCGGGTGAAGACAATGAAGATGTTAAAGAAGCTGTTGAATTAGCAAAAGAAATGGGTAAAGAGATTGCCAATATAAATCGCAAACAAATTTTACAGGTATCAGGAACTCCTTATTATATATTAGCATCTAATGAATTGGTTGATAAAGAAAATACCGCAATTATTTCTGATGTATCGTATACTGATATGTTAAATGCGCGTAACAAATGGGCACAAGACAATATGGATAAAGACCCAAGTGAATCTCCATATTTTGGTGTACCTACATTACATAAAATTGGTTTACGATTAACAAATGAATGTAGTAAGGCAATTAAAAAATCAGGAAAAACTGATTCATTAACTGCATTATTTGAAATGAAGGGTGGAAAATTTGTACACGAAAACCCCATTAAACATTTGATGCAATCCATATTTGGTGATGGTACTGATGAAAAATTGGCATTCCTAAAGAATAAGAAGGTACAAGGAAATAAAGTTTGTAATCATACATTGATAGTATTACCTCGTATTGAAGCATGTGTTGCATTAAAAAATGTGTTGTTGGAATTTTTACATAAAGATAGACATGTTTATGAAATTGTATCAAGCAATGCTGATTTTAAGGATGTTGGAACATTAAACAAAACATTAGAAGCACTTGATATAAAGGGAGAGAAAAGTATTATATTGACTGTTAATAAATGGCTTACCGGTGTTTCAATGCCTTGTGTAGATTCAATGATATTTTTGAAAAATGCAAGTTCACCACAAGATTATGACCAAAGTATATTTAGATTATGTACTCGCCGTGTCAAAACAGTTAAACCTGATAAGGAAGATGGTGAAGATAATAAGAAGGAATTAAGACGAATCAATATGAAAGAAAATGTTTATCTTATTGACTTTAATATTGATAATATGTTTAATATGTTGAATAACTCTGCTCGTATGAAGGCTAATGTTGAAGGTAATCCGTCAATAGAACGAATTAAGGAACTGATGGAGGACGACCTTAAAGCAACACCAATATTCTGTGAAATGTCTTCGTCTAATGAAATTGCATCAAAAATGCACAAAATTGAAAGAGATGATTTATTGAAAATATATACCGGATATAATTCATCAAAGAGCATTGCTGATATTGTAAATGACGAAATAGATATGTCATTTAATAGTTTCTTTGCTAACAAAACCATCCAATCAATTATTGGTAAATTGCAAATTGTTGGAGATAAAAGTAAATCTGGAGAAATACTTAACGATGAAGGCAATAAAGATGGTGACGATGAAATAGAAAACATAGGTAGCGGTACCAATGCAGATAAACAATCCAAAAGTGTTAAGGACAGTATAAATGACGTAATAAAGGACAAAAAGGAAAAGAAAATTATTGAAGAAATAAAACGTAAGTTTAAGACAATCACAAAATATGTTCTTTATTGTAATATATGTTTAGATGAGCCGTGTTCAAGTTTTGAAATGTTCGTTAAACAAGCAAATGAAGATGAACACTGTAAACAAATGGTTAAAGATTTTGGTATTCCGTTAAAGGCGCTTGAAGAGTTATTCAATAAAATGGATGTCAATTCAAAAAACAAATATGATTGTTTAATATCAAATATGAGTATACTTGCAATGGATGCTTCTAAAGATAGTTACGACAAATTTAGTACAGCAATTAAAGGATTAGGCCGTATTGATAAAAGTGAAGTAATTACTCCAGAGTCAATTGTAAACAAAATGATTGATAAACTATCAAAGGAAGATTTTGAAAAGGCAGAACGTATATTATTGGTAAATGAAAAACAATGTGAATTCTTTAATGGTATATATAAAAAATTTGGTAAAGATGTTGCAAAGAAATGTTTAATTGTCCCAAGTTCAGAAATTGGTAAACAACTATGTATTAAAATGTTGAAATCCATGGGTATAGATGACTATATTGATATGATATTAGATATACAGGATTTGACAGGAGATAATAAAAAAGATATTACAGATTTTCTAGAAATGAATAACGAAGATATACTTAAAATGAACAAAGGTAAGAAATTTGATATATGTTTGATGAATCCACCGTATGGGTCAAAAAAATCAGGAAACGGTTCAGATTTACATTTTAAGTTTGTAGAAAAATGTTTAGAAGTATCAAACAAACAAATATCCATCATACCTGATAGAATTATAACTTCATCAAATACTAAATATAATAATTATAAAAAATTATTTGATAAAACATTAGAAAATGTAGAACAAATTGATGCAAATAAATACTTTAATATAGGTGTAGGTACTGTTGGTATATTTACATTTAATATAGATAAAAATTCAAAAAATATAAAAATTACTTATTTGAATGATACAACAGAAATAGTTGCTTCATTAAATGAAAAAAATTTAAAGTTTAATGAATATGAGGAATCATTTCTTAAATATTTAGAAAATGATAAGCCAATTGTAATGGCATTTTATCCACATGGTAAAGATAAAACAGATAATTTAGAAAACTATTTAATTCATTATTCAAATAAAATACTCAATAATACTTTTAAATATTATTTAACAACAAATTACGCCAATGGTGCAATGAATGCTAAATTTATATCGGGAAAATCTGGATTTATTGGGACATTAAATGAGTTATTACAAAATTTAAAAGAAAATAAAGGATCATCAAAGAACATAATAGGATTTAATGATAATACGTCTGCTGAAAATTGTAAAATTGCTTTACAAAATCCTTTATTAAGATTTACGTGTTATAAATTGCAAGATGACCAAAGTATGGGTAAACGAGTTTATAAATATGTACCAAATATTGATTGGTCAGACGATAGAGTTAAGACAGATGAAGGTTTGCTTGAAGTATGTGGCTGTCCAAAAGACAAATGTAAAGAATATGCTGATTATTGTAAAAAGATAATTAATGAAATTGATAATAAAAAAATAAAATTATGAAAAACGTTATTTGTAAAAAATATTTTGAATGTGATTATTTAGATCTAAAACGTGGTGAAAAATTATGTTTTATTGATTCATATTGTTTAGAAGATGAAGAAATACTAATTAGAGATATTATTGAATTAGATTTTGATAATAAATTAAAGTGTTATGATGAACAAACAAATTTTAAAGATTATGAAATATTTGATGTTAGCCAAACGGATTTAGAAATATTTAAAGAATGTAAAGAAAATATTTTTATAAATAAATATTATATAAAACTTAATGATAATGATGATATTCAAGAATTTTTAAGATATATACAAAATGATAAAATTATTAGTTATATTAAAGATATTTATGGAAATGGAAAATTGACAATTAATGCAATTAGACAAATATCTAAAAGAGTATTACCGCAATGTTTTACAAAATATTCAGTTGATAATGCAATTAAATATACAGATAATTTTTATAATAATGATTTAAATTATAAATTAAATACACATTTTCAAAAAATAATATTAAGTATTTCAGTCATTGGTTCTGGAATATTTGGAATATTATGTACAATAATTGGTAGTTTATTATGGAAAATAATTTTAGTATAGAGCATTTTTTAGATTTGACAGGTTACGCAACAGAAACACGAGTTGCACGTAGAAAAGGTGGTTCAAAATCAACACAAGAATTTTTCACGCCTTACGAGATAGTTAAGCGTATGTGTGATAAGGTAAGTGATGAAGATTGGCGAAATCCTGATAAGACATTTCTTGAACCGGCTTTTGGTAATGGACAATTTGTTCTTTATATAATATACAAACGAATATTGTCATGCATAGATTGGCGCACAACTTTATCAACATTGTATGGTGTTGAGTTGATGCAAGATAATGTAGCTGAAACAAAGGAACGTATTTTCAGCCTGCTTGATAAACTTAATATTCAGTACGATAAATTTGAGGCCCAATCTATTCTTGACGCCAATTTGATATGTTCAGATTTCTTTGAATGGAACTTTGAAGAATGGCGTCCATATACTGAAGACGAACTTAAAAAAATATCAAAGAAAAAATAACATGTGGTTTTTTATAGTAACGACTGAATCTAATAAACAATATATAAAAGATAACTATAATTTGGAACTTCATTCAGGTGATAGGTCAAAATATGAAGGGTTTGTTGCTGATACCGAATTGCTTGATAAATTAAATAAAGATCCTAATATCAATACAAATTGTAAAAATTTTTGTTTGACAGTTATTCCTGATACATATCAAAACAATATCGAAAAGTTTATTGAAGATTTTTGGGACGGCGATTTTTCTTGGGAAGACATTTAGTATTTATTTTTATATATGATATATGAAAAATACTAATACTATGATGAAAACAAAAGCACAAATCGAAGAAACATACGGAGTTGAATGGGTAAACATCGAATTTGTTAGTGAAAATGGATGTCCTACTTGTGCAATGCGTGGAAAGGAAGACTGCCCATTTGGATGTGAAAATACATTAGGTTTTTTCATTAAACGAAATAATAAACAATAAATAATATACTTATGAAAACAATTGTAAAATACATTAGCGAAGCACAAACATACAAAGACAAGGATATTAGATTCAACACCGCTGAATTGACATATTTATATAATGTTCTTATGAATGATGGTGGTTCATTAGACGATGATGTTTTTGATGAACTACAAGATTATTTAACAAACACATTTGGAACAGATACTTTTGATATTGAAGACGATTTGTGGGTTGAATATAAGGATAAAACAAAACCTGCCGGTCGTTCTGATAAATACAATGATGTTAAATCTCGTGATAAACACATTTATAGATTCACCGATGAAGAATTCCAAATTTTTGTTGATTTTATAAATAAAGATTTGAAGTATAATGGTAAAGATCCTGACCGTAAGAAAATTGGTGAACAGGTATTGAAACTCATTGAAATGAACCGTGCATTAGGTAACGGTACAGATTCCTGGATGGTAAAACGTGCTGTTTATGAACATCCTGATTATATTGTTGGTCTTTCAACAGGTCTTGATTACAGACGTGGTTTAGCGGCAAAATACCCAGAAATTAAATCATTTAAAGATTTGGCTAGAACAGTTGAATGGTGTGCTCACTTAGAAGTAAAAATTAACGATAAAGATAAAAAGATTGAAGTTCACGCTTATTCAGTGCACGATATGGAATAAAGAACTATGTATAAAATTAAAATTGGGAGAAGGTCTATGATTTTCTCCCAATTTGTTTTTAAATTATATTGAATTTATATAAAACTTATCTATTTTTATATGTAAATTGTATAATCGTTAATACATGATAAATAGATATGTTGTTTATTCCCGATATGAATATATGGGAAATGATAAAAAAGAAACCACAAATTGGTTTGTAGTTGGTCGATACCATAAAACTGAAGATGATGCAAAGGAAGCAGTCAAACAACTAAAAGAGCTTTCTGATGTAACTGACAAAATCACAAAACTAAAACACTTTTACGATATTCGATACCAGGATATTACACAATTCCCAATTCCTACATATCACTTTAAAACAAAAGGAAGACCTACTAAAGATGAACTTCGTAAACGAGATGAGTATTATGCACATTATTGGGAATGCTTTGCATAGTGGTAGAAGTTAATCTAAGAATGGTCTAGTCTTTTCAAATATCTTTAGTGAGTATTTATATATGCGCTATGTTTTTATAAGACTAGACGCTGAATCTAAGACTTTGATATTTTTTAATAAAAATTTGAATTTTTTAATTTTCGTTCTATTTTAGTATTGTAATTTTAATTTAATATAATATATGAGAAAAATTTTCGTTATTCTTTCACTTTTGTGTGCGTGTGTTTTTACAAGTTGTTCTACATCTGCAGTTGTTAATTCAGTAGGAAACATTACAGCATTTTCTACTTCGGGAGATACCATTAAACAGTGGAAAAATGTGTTGCTTGCTTCCCAATCGTATAGTTCATATAATGATGTTTGGAACGCTAATGGAATCACATTTCTCGATAAAACAACAGGACAGTCGGTATTCATCAATAATGCAGTACCTGTGATTATTGAGTTTACTTCTGATGTTGTTCATTCAAAATCTAATCTAATTGATACTAAACTAAATATTAATGAAACAACTGATTTGAGTAATTATAGTGTTGAGGAATTGGTGGGACTGCAACGAATAGTACAAAATAATTATTACGCAAAACGAAAACTAATTAAAAAGGCCGATAAGAATTCACCCGAATACACTCAGTTGAACCAGGAAGCGGAAACATTGAAAACCCAGTTTAATATTCTTAAAAAGAAACTTGGTAACTTTTCACTTATCCTCTAATAATTATATATAATGAAACGATTACTATTTGCGTTGTTTTTATTGTGTATTTCGATTTGTTCTTCAAATGCACAGAGTCATGAAATCAATTTTAATAAATCAATCGGAATAAGTGTTGGATATTCCGTACTGCATAATTCTGAATTTGGTACACAGGTAAAAGAAGGTGTTACGGATATGTTCACTGCAGATTTAACAATATACTGTGTATATGTTGGATTGGGTGTGGGTACAAATGACATTTCCAGAAATTATTCGTATTATGAAGAATTTACTAGGAAATATAAAACATATGTATTTCGTATAGGACCTGCATTTATGTTTGGGTCGGAAACTTATGGAATTACTATTACACCGTATGTGGGTTTTATGAAAGATACTTATGCGGAGGATGTATCATATTATAACCCATATTACTATAATGAATATTACTCAACAACAATATATGAGAAAACACTTAGTAATTCGTTTTTGTATGGTGGAAAGGCAACAATATATTACGGAATAATTGAGGCAGGCGCACATATATCAAATAAAGAATTTGGATTAACAATAGGTTTGAGATTTTAATATATGAATAAATGGATTAGAGGGGCAATCCCTGCATTACTTATACACTGCTCGATTGGGTCTGTGTATTGTTGGTCGTTGTTTAAAACAAATATTGGTGAAGCATTAGGAATAGATACACCTGAATGGGCATTTTCGCTCGCAATATTTTTCTTGGGTATGTCTGCCGCATTTGGTGGTAAACTTGTTGAGAAAAATGTAACAAAATCTGCACTTATATCAACAATCTGTTTTGTGTTGGGTATGATTGGTACAGGTGTAGCAATTCAGTATAATATTCCGTGGCTTGTATATGTTTCATACGGTTGTATTATGGGTATTGGATTGGGTATAGGATATCTTACGCCAGTCAAAACATTGATGATGTGGTTTTCTGAACATAAAGGATTGGCAACAGGTATTGCAATTACAGGGTTTGGTCTTGCAAAAGTAATCGCGTCACCTTTGATTGAACATCTGTTATCTGTTACTACTATATATAATATGTTCTATTTGCTTGGTATTATATATTTGATATGTATGCTTGTCGGAACACTATTGATTAAGAAACCCAAACATTCGCTGTCTGAAAATACAATGTCCAATGTTTCGTGGATGGATATGAAACAAATTGTATATAATAAAACATACATTGCAATTTGGTTGGTATTCTTTATAAATATTCTTTGTGGATTGGCAATTATATCACAGGAAAAAAATATTCTATTAGGATTTGAAAATTTAGGTTTAAGTATTGCAGCTATTGCTATGTTGACTGCTGCTGCTAATTCGTTTGGACGATTTGCGTATTCAACATTTTCTGACTATATACATAACCGTGCTATTGTATATGAATTGATATTTGCAACATCTGTTATATTCACCATTCCCGCAATATGGTCCAATAATTCAGGAATGTCTCTTCTTGTTATTGTGATTATGATGATTTTTATAAATATGGGGTATGGTGGAGGATTTTCAACATTACCTTCATTGTTAAGTGATAAGTTTGGAATGAAGAGTGTTTCAATCGTTCACGGTTTAACATTGAGTGCATGGGCCTGGGCAGGTATATTTGGAAATCAGATGGCAACATATATAACATCTAATTATTCATTAAATCATTTATATATTGTTTTGGCTATTTTGTATTTCATTTCTTATTGTATAACAATTAAATTTATTAGATAATATGACACGACAGATATTTACAATTATTACTACTCTTGTATTACAAATTTGTTTTATTATTCTTTCCTCAATAATGAATTGGGAAACTTTTGGAATGGTTGTTAAGATTGGTGCACCATCATTTTTGTTGTTTGTTGGACTTTTATCAATAAACGATAAAGTTTGTACTTGGTTTAGTCAACCAATGTTTAAACAAAAAACTGACGATGATTTGAATTTTTAAAACTATTATCTATTTTATATATGAAAAGGATGCTAAATGATATACTTGGGTTAGTTCCAGGTGATTCTTGGGATTATGTATTTGATACACCGATTGAGTTAGAATATAAAAGATTATCAAATGACCTAGTACGCAAATTTATGTGTGTGAGTGTTCACGGATGGTATTGGGATGATGATGACCATCGTACCTGTGATTTTTATTTTCACGATGCGGGTTCCCCATCTTGGATTTGTAAAGAATATGATTTAACACCTGAATCACTTAATAAAGTATTTAATATTATAAAAGAATATGGAAGATAAAACATTGATTACCAGAGAATGGTTAAAGCGTAATGGGTGGTGTTGCGTTCATAATGACACCTGGACAAAAAGTATTAACGGTGTATGGTATAATCTTATCTATACAGATTTTGATTATGATTATATTCTTACTAAAGAAGTTGCCGCCGTTAGTAGTGTAGAAAAACTAAATGAACTTGTTAAGTAATGAAAGAACGACTAGTATTAAAAGATAGCGTTCCTGTTGAAATTTATAATCTTGGTGGAAGACATACAGTTCATATTTTTACTACAATAATTGAGCGTGAGCATAAGTTTCTATTTTGGAAATGGAAAACATATGATATAAAACAAGTTGTTCCATATATCGAAAAACCATATTATGATGGTGAATATTCTTCAAATAGAAAGTTAAAAACAATTGCAACGGAACGATATGAGATTGCTAAATTGAAATTAATTGAATTAAAAAACGAAAACAATGGAATTGATAACATTTGAATGTTCGCGAGGACATTATTCAGGTTATGAAGATATAACGCTATCTGTCCCAAAGGGTGAAAAGTTTATTTATCGTGATGGGTCCGTTGGAGATGGTGTTCATACGGGATATAATCATTATATGATGGTACTTCGTAAATCACAATATAATAAAACGGATATTGATACAATTAACGACAATAATAAATGGACATCAATATTTGATTGGAACGAATTTTATATTATAGCAATACGAGATATAAAGTTTAAAATTGATCCTCCCGTTTATGAATCGTATAAGGAGGTAATGGATGAATACAAGTTTAACGAATATTATATAGTTCGTAAGAAAGAAGATTACTGGGAAAAGGAAATTATTGACCAGATGATTGACGGTAAACTTGAAATTCAGGAGGCAATGACAAAGTTTGTTGAAGGCCCCATTTATCAGGTAGGTAAAATTTTGCGTGTTGAAGGTCCATTCGATTTTACAACATTCGAAGTACATATAGGTAATTATTTTAATGATACACCTATGTACGGAATGGATATTATATCTAATTTGTCAATTTGGGATCTTAATCCTGAAAAAAGAGCATATAGTTCACGAAAGGAAGATATTATTTTAACGAAAGATCCTACATATTTTGAACAACTCAAAAACGAGATTTTGTCAAAAACAGATAACTATTAATATGCAATCATTTTACAAATCAAGTTATACGGAAATAATTAATCCGTATGGCGATACAAAAGAACGATGGATATATGCTCATTATAATTCCGTAGTAGATATATGGACATTTCGTGATGAAAATGGTTCGTGTGAAATCAATATGTGTTTTGAAGATACAAGCGAAAATAAGTTGACTTGTATATGGGGTATATATACAGGTGATAATAGAATTGAAATAACAAAGGAAGAATACGAAAATTATGAGTAAAGAAATTAAATTAGGTGTTGTTCGTTGGCTAAAGGTAGAAAATAACGATTATGAAACATTTGCAAAGGATGCACTTGAAAATTTTGGTTGTACCGATATGGCGCCATATAATACATATCTCGCAAAACTTATACATGATGGTGATAAAGTATCAGAATATAAGTTTATGATTGTCGGTAATAGTTTGTTTCAAGTAGGTGCAATTACTGATTATACAGAGACAGGTTTTATAGGATTATTTCCAGGCGACCGTAAGGATTATTTTACATTTGTAAGTGCACTTGACAAGGAAGAAGATTTGTATAAGAATATTGAATTATATCTTGCATCAACATTTGAACATATCAATAGTTTTCTTAATACAAGTGATCTTGTTGAAAAGTGGGTTGCTGATTGTCCTGAGGATGCAAAGAACGCGATAAATAAATTGAGTGAGTTACTCGAAATGAAATAATATATATGATTATAGCAATAGATTTTGATGGGACTTGTGTAACACATGAGTACCCATATATAGGAAAAGATATTGGGGCAATACCCGTATTAAAAGAATTGATAGCAGAAGGGCATAAGTTAATTTTATATACTATGCGTAGTGGTAAAGAATTGGTTGATGCAGTAAATTGGCTTAGTGAACGAGATATTACCTTGTTTGGTGCAAATACAAATCCCGAACAAGGCAAATGGACGTTATCTCCTAAAGTAGAGGCACATTTATATATAGATGACAGGGCATTAGGAATTCCATTGATTATGGGTAAATCACATCGTCCATTCGTTGATTGGGAAGAAACACGAAATATTCTAGTTAAATATGGAATTTTACCTAGTCGAAAAATTGATATTACAAATCAGAATCGTGAAGGACAAAAGATATGGTTTGAAATGGTTGAACCAAACTTATATACAATTCACACAACAAGTACTTATGCTCTTGAATATGCCCGATTTATATATGAAGATGTTCCTAGTGATTCGATGTTATTTGATTTTGAACATAACGGAAAGAAGGGTATCTATCAAGCATTTGACCCATCAGGTGGACCATATATTGGAGTAGGCAATTATGAAATAAACGGAGAAACGGTTGTTCGTATATTTTATAAAGATAATAAACTTTTATTCAAAACACGTAAACCTTATGAAGTCAAATAAACCCTCATTCAGTCTTTGTGAAACGACACGAAAGTATGTCTATTATGCGTATTATAATAATCCTTGGAAATTACAATCGCGCGAAAGGAAAAAATTGTTACGAATAATATTTAATCATTGGTATAAAACACCAAATAAGGATGGTATATATAATGAAGATTATTGGAAGTTGAAATTTGATGATGGAACACTTGTTCGTGTATTTCTATTTGATAATATAAACGGGTTACCTCCATTTATGGCGAATAAAATAATAGGCGCGATTTTTGCGCACAGAAAATATAATTTACAAAAACCTCATTAAAAATTTATTTTAATTAAAATATTTTATGAACAAAGTGAACGTAAAGGATAGATTTGAACGTATTCAAGATTATGTTAGCGCTTCAGATATCACAAGCAAACTTCACGCATATTTAGGGGATGAAGATTTGTTTGATTTTTGCGATTATCTTGTAGAAGAATTCGGTATTGATATTGACGAAGACGAATACTTCGATGAAGACGATAATTTTGAGGACTAATCTTTGAAGAACATTGTATAAATTACAAGAATAAAGGATGCTAATAAATTGAATTTTATAGCATCCTTTTCTATTTATATATGTACCAAATGAAATGACTATGCGAAACCTCACAAATAATGAACTTGATTTTGTTGCGAAATGTCCCGTCATTTTGAACGAAATTGTTGAGCGGCCGGTTTCACGAAAAATACGAACAAAAAAAGGAACGACTCAATGATGGTTTCGCTGAGGTTGCTTCTGAATTAAATTGTTATCGCGTTTCAAATGACGATAAACTTCGAGAAATTCACACTGTTGTTAATTCATTCAAGGACGAGAAACCTGAAACTGTTAAAGAGGTTGTTAAATATTACTTCCCTCGAATTTCAAAATCTGATATTTCTAAAATCGTTGATAATTCCTTGAAAATTTAACCATTAAATCTGAATATCGAACATTCGCCGTCACCTGAGTAAACCCACATATTATTTTGACGGAAATCTGAAACCCATTGTTTACCATTCCACATACAAATATGTCCATGTTTACCGTGAGCCATAACTGCAATATCACCAGGTTTAGCATTAGCGTTTGACCAATCACGCTGTTTTGCTTTACCTGTTACTTTATGTATTAAATTAAAACCAATCTTAGGTAAAAAATCTGCATATTGATATGCTGAATTTGGACGGCCTTCAGTTGATACTCCACCTGCTTCTATTGCAGTTCGTACATATCGGGCACATTTTCCTAATGATGACGCGGCAGCATTTTTCATTAACCATTCTAATGCCTTTTTACAATCCCAAGATGTCATAATGATAAGATAGATTTTTTTTTAAAAATAAAAATGAATTTTTCAATACTTTGACTATATTTATGTGTAACAATTAAAACAATATTTTATGTTGGTAGAACTTTCACGAATAGATTTGGCAAACTTGTTGGCTGGAACAAATGTTCCACTCGATATGACTGATGAAGTAATGGATTTGCGTTTTGGTTGGTTTGATGATATGTTTTTCTGGGATATCGCTGCTGTTATCGAGTCAAATGTATCTGATGAAGATTTGTTTGATTTATACAAGCGAATCCAGAATTATTGGTACGAATCAACAGGTGGTTTGGATTATTAAATAAAAGATATATGAAAACATTTAAAGGAATGCTCTCACAGTTCCATAGTAATTTGGTTATTGAGGAGGCAGAAAGAAACTCTACATCAAGTATAATTGGTAATCCCGAAATGACATTGCGTTATTTCGCAAGAAAACTTTCTGAAGAATGTAATGTTGAACTTAGTAAAGAATTTGAAAAATGGATTACATTGACCTGTGAAAATTATAATGAGGAAAATAAGAAAAACTATATGTGGGGTTTTATTCACGGTGCTCAAACAGCTGTTTATAAAAATTGGAAACACGAACATATAGAAAAGAGTGCAGCTACGGATTGTTGTGAGTTTACAAAAAACCGAGATTTTGCATTTATGTTTAATTTCTATGATAATGATTTTAGCGGTTATATTGAGGAAGCAATTGAAAAATATATTGAAAAATATAACCGTGAAATGTGTCAAATCGAGAATTACACAAAGTTTAACTATGACATTAAAACATATATTGATAAGATTGAGAAATATGAAAGTTGGGGCACAATCAAGGAAATGTTTAAGACATTGTATAAACAATCGGTAATCAATTATAAGTGTGATGATTTGACTTGTAATGATAACTGTGATACAATGACATTGCACGAAATGCTTAATAAAGCTGAAAAGGACATTCAGTATCTCGGTTTTGATAATCCCGATTCATATATATTCGGAACAAATGCCGATATTGATAAAATCCTTGAGGATGGGTATAAATACGATGAAGATAAACCTATTGAGGAAACATATTACTGGGATAATTGTGAAACACTCATTGTAAGAGTAAAGGACGGTAGAATGACTTATAAAATAATTTAATTATGACAAAAGCGCAGGAAATGTTAAAGACAATTAATGAAAATGTTCCCGTATTTACTGAATTTGGCAAATCAGACAGTAATTATATTATAACAATAATTGAGAAATTTATTGAAGATTATGCGGGAAATAACGATTGTCTTAAAGAATTGAAATATCATAATACCACGGAAGATTTATATATTCATTATGCAAAGTACGGTCCTGAACAAAAATATGTATGTGACTATATTGAATATAAACGGTGGTTTTATGACATCTTTATTGTAAGATTGACTGCATTGAATTGCACAATATCAACACGAAGAGAACATCAGGTAAATACCACTACTATTGTTGATATGCCATTTAAAATATTTCATAAACAGTATTTATCATGAACGATTTAATTGAAGCACTTAATATATTAAATAAGTATATAAACCCAGCTGAAAAATGGCCTACATGGTGTGAACACGATACATTTGGTGTTTGTGTTGACCCAAGTATAGTTAGTGAAACAGATCTTGCAAGATTGAATGAGTTGAGTTTTATTGCGAATGATAATTGTTTTATATCATATAGATTTGGAAGTTGTTAAATTATGAAAACGGAAATTGAAGAATTTTTGAAACAATACCCACAGTATAATGATACTACAACATATGTTGTTGAGTCAAGAGCAACTACACGATATGGGGGTGATTATGAAATAATTGTTTGGGAAACATTTGATGAAGGTGCACCTGAAGAATATGTAGGTTGTTGGTGGTGTCAAATTTGGAATAACGAAGCAGAAACAACATACGAGTTCGAGGAAGAAGAACCTGTAAATGTATTATATTTGATTGCAGATATTGATACTGTTGATTTGGGTAATGTGTATTATGACTGGGATGATAATGACCCGCGATATAGTACAGATATTGAGGAGTCAGTAGAACTTCAATACAAAAAGGATAATCTTGAACAGATAAAGAAAATGCTTTGTGAAAAGATTATGAATAATGAGATTAAGATAAATATTCGTACTCACGATGGTGATAGTTATAATGCGCCAAAAAGTCGAATTAAAAAAATTTACAAAGTATGAGTGAAATATTAGATGGAATATTAGAACAACTAAAAGCATATCTTGATTCTGACGAAGGTAAAGCAGATATAAAACGAGAAAATGATAAGGCACTCTTTAGAAAAACTCTTATGAGAAAATATATGGATTACCTTCATAATATGAATATAAAGGAACGCGATATTTTGTTTACAAAGATAAAAACAAAATATGATTCGGATGAATATTACTATCGTTGGGTAAATAGGGGTATAGAACCACCCGAGGATTTATATCATTATATTCTTGAATATGGATATATATATGGAAAACCAAATGAAATTGAAGATGCTCATTTTGGATATGATTCATATATAATTGATAATAGTTGGGTAATTACTGCATGGTACGGACAAGGAACTGCATATAACTTTGATAGGATAAATTAGCGTAAAGTATTGTCTCTTTTATTTTTATATAAAAACTTATATGAAAATATTAGCGATAATTTGTTTAATAGCATTAATAATTTCAGGATGTTTACTTAGTTCTGACGATAAAACAGAAAAAGACAGTGAATATTTTGATGAATAAATAGTTCCAGAAGTCCCAGATTCAGCGTCTAGAAGATTTTAATTAGCTATACCGTTAATTTATATATTTAAGAAAAAATAGTGGGTTAGAAAGGATTTAATAAGATTATGATAAATTCAAAAGATTGGAAAGAATTACAAGACGATATTACAACTGATTCATTATGGATTAGTTCAACTTCAACAAAAAATCGTCCAATGTTTATGATTCCCAAACGAGATTGGGATTTGAAGAATAGTTCAACATTTCACGGTTTATATATTCCTGAAATTCCTTATCAGTTCATTAGAAGGTTTTTGCCTGAAGGTGGACTTATATGGGATTGTTTTGGTGGTTCAGGTACTACTTATCGTGTTGCAGAGTATTTAGGTGTACAAGATAAATGTATATTGACTGATTTGAATCCAACTGAAGAGTATATTCAATTTGGTGATGCGACAAATTATAAACTTGATGAGAAAGCTGATTTGATATTCTGTCATCCTCCGTACTGGGATATTGTGAAATACTCAGATAATGAAAATGATGGAAGCAATTGTGAAACCTGTGAAGACTTCCTTGATTGGATGGAAAAGGTTGCCAACAATTGTTATGATAATCTTAAGAAAGGTGGTTATTTGATACTTGTTATTGGAAATTGTTATAAAGACGGTGAAGAATTAACATTAGGCGTTTGGACAAAGGATAGATTTTGTAAAGATAAGAAGTTCAAATGCAAATCACATATTATTAAAGATTATGGTGAAACAAAAGGAACTGAAGGAAAGAACTATAATTTGAATTATGTCCGACAATTACGAGGAGGATATAATAATTTTTACGGAGATAATATATTTATATTAAAACGAAACTAAAAAGGAACGCTTAAGCGTTCCTTATTTGTTTTATAATTTAATCACAGTCAAAACACATTTTCCTAAATCAGATATTTTAATAAAATCTGTAGTAGAATTTGCCGAAATTGTCATATTTCCTGATGTATAACTTAGATGTGCTTGACATTTATTTGTTGTGATTTTGATTTTCGTATATCCGTCCGATGCGTTTATTCTATATTCCAAACCTGTTGTTGTAATAGAATCAAATACTTTAATTATAGGATCCATATCGTCTGAAATGTATTGTTCAATCACAATATAATCAATTCCTGTACCTGATAATGTGCCTTCTTGTGATACTACAGTTATTTTTGCTGAATTAGGTTCAACTTCGGGTTCATCTGTACCAGTATATACGCCAAATAATTCATCTGTTTCATCCCAATTTATATCATTCACATTATCCTCTTCAATTGCAGATGTAGCAACTGTTTTGATTTTTGCAATGATACTTTTTGCTAAGTCAGAATTACTATTTCTGATTTCGTCTTCTATAAGTCGTATAATATTCTCGCGGAGTTTCTCCACCGTTAATGCTTCACTCATATATAAATACTAAATTATTTTATATCTTTCATAAAGAACGGATTATCATATAAACATTTAATTCTGTTGTTTAATGTTTCACATATATTATTAAAATTAACAATATCGTTTATAGATAAATTATACCATTCGTTTAATTCGTGTTTAGTATGGAAATGTAGGTGTAACATTTTTTCTAATCTAAATGGATAATCACATTGATAAATATTTACTATATGTAATTCCGTTGAATTACCTGTCTGTAATTTCTTTATTCGATTTGATTCTATATTACGAGTTACACCAATTTTATATGTATCGTTTGCTGGGTCGCAAATTAGATAAACATATCCCACTATCAATTTTCACTTATATATAAATAAAAATAATTGTTTTTAATCAATTTATATACACATTTTTACTATATTTATATTAAATATTTATCTTAATCATGGAAGATAAAACAATTGCAGAAGAACTTCAAGAAATAAAAGAAGCTATGAAGTTTATTGAGAAGAATATTAAAGAACTTATTGAACAAATGAAAAAATATTACAATCAAAATAATGAGCATAGTAATTAATCTATTCGCAGGCCCAGGTGTGGGTAAATCAACAATTGCAGCAGGTATATATTATGAACTTAAATGTTTAGGCAAAAAATGTGAATTGACTGGTGAAGTTGCAAAAGATAAAGTATGGGATGAAAATCCTGGTATATTAATGGACCAGCCTTTTATATTCGGGAAACAACAACATAGAATTAGACGCCTTTATAATAAGGTTGATTATATTATTTCAGATAGTCCAATTATTTTATCAATTGCTTATTCTAATGAAAACAGTGAATCGTTTAATAAGTTTATATACGAACAACACTGTAAATATAATAGTTTGAATTTTTATATAAAACGAAATACTTACGATACAGGATTTGAAGAAATAGGACGAGTTCAGAATTTAGAAGAAAGTAAGGAAAAGGATAATGAAATACTTGAAGTCCTGGAAAAATATAAAGTTCCATTTATTTATATAACGGGCGAAAATTCAAAAGATATTGTAAATCAAATTTTGAATTGTATTTAAAACACTTAGACTTGATACTTTAAGTATCAAGTCTAATATGTTATTTAGGTTTTTAAATTATTATTCTTACTGAGGTGTGTCTGTAGGCTGTTCTGTTGAACCATTATCAACAGGTGCTTCTGTTGTACCATTATCTGGATCTATTGGATCTACAAGAACAGGATATACTGCCCAATATTCTTCAGCAGTAGGTACTGACATCTTTGCATATGAATATGAATATATGAAGTCATTTACGCCAGCGTCTGCTGATGGATTCTTTTCAATTATTATACCTGTTAAGAAATATTCACTAGGAACTTCTGTAGGGGCAGAAGTTGCGAAATCTGTAGTAAGGTCTGCACCATCCAATGTTTCATTAATTACTTCTTGAGCGGTTGCCTGAATTGCTTCTTTTACACTTTCGTCAGCCAATATATCAGTTGCGATACCACCGATTTTATCTTCGATAGCAGTTAATAAACCTTGTGATGTTCCTCCAAAAGTGGATCCATTGAACTCTGAATTGCCCCATGCAATTTGATTGGCAGCAACTGCAAATGAACCATCTTTACCATTTTGTACGGTGATGGGAATATCAACATTGATAGCTAAACCATTATTTAATGTTCCAATACTTGTTTTATCTACGATTGCCATATTTTAATTACATTATGATATTTTTATTTCCATTCGATATTAATAGTAGCCTCATCATTAGATATAAACACATATTTTGTATATTCAATATCTTGGCCTAACATAGTTATAACATCATTATGCTTAATTGAAGAAATAGTAAATGGTTCAAATGAAGAAGCTGATGCAGGGAATCCCTTATTTATAAAATTTGGAGTACCGATAGCATTAGGAACAATTAAATATCGTGTACCACCAGCAGGAATTACAATTTTAGAAGGTTTAGCAGAATTATACTTATTTATAGTATAGTTTGCTGCATCAAGACATTTATTAGATAAACTGCCGTTAGTTTGATCTATAAGTTGTACATCATCTTCACCAAAATAATAAGCATATTTACATGTAATATTTGTTGAAACTGTATACTTAATAGTATGCTCAACACTTTTTACTTCCTTGTTTTCATCATTGTAATATACTTGGAGTGGGTTACAAACCTTTTCAAGACTAAGTGGTTGTGCGCCTTTAAATGCAACATAACCAATAGGGTGATTTTTAGAAACAATTGTTTCAGTAGATAATGCTAGATAGTCTATAGTAAATGTTTGATCTGTATTTACAACTTCACCATTTTTGTCAGAACCTACAAAATACATATAATCAACACCAGCGTATGCATAAGCTTGAAGGGAATTGTTATTAGGGTTATTAACAGAAACTGTAACTTCTAATGATGTTGGGAAGGTGATTGATTGTGAAACAGAATACGCATAACCTAAGAAATATTCACCACCACCGGTATTTGTATAACTACCACCATGCGCACCAATTTCACTAATAGCATCACCACTAACATTACTAATACTTAATACAGAAGCCTGATATTTTTTCAATGTTAAATTATTATCAGCATCGAATGATAATGTATATTCAACACCATCAGCAGTGAATGAACCATTAAGTACAGTTGCGTTGGCTTTATCTTTAACTGCATCAGATAAAGTTTCTACTTCGCTTTTATCTGCCTTGGTTGCACCGACATTGTTTGCTGCGACATTTGCAATATTAGTAATTTGTGTCTTTGTGGCACCATACTGTTTGCCGTTAGCAATAAAATAACCAAAAGAATCTTCACCAGTAGGTTCAACTAAACCTAATGCATTCTTAATATCTGACTGTGCAAAATCATTAGAAGAAGACTCTTGTAATGTGTAAAACAATTTTTGATTATTAGCCATAAGATTGTTTAATATTTTTATATATTTATAGTAAAGAAAATTTTACATTTTCATTTAAAAATAATATTTTATGTATGGTGTTGTCTATATTAATATAATTATATACATTTCAGAATATGCAAATACATAATGGGAAAACACTTTCTATATATTGTGTAGCAGATAATTCAAAAATCGTTTCACAATATAATCTAAATGGTCTTACTGGTTTATTTTCATTATATAATATAGAGGACAACCATAAAAATTCATTGGATAATCTTCAAGTTATATTTGAAGATTTGACTGCGCCTTATTTTATATTTAAAAATAAAATCAAAACTGATTATGTAGGTTTTTGTCAATACAACAATATGCCACAATTCGATCTCGATAATTTCTTTAATGAAAATGGTATTTCGTTAGGATATACAATTGGAAATGAAAGTTTGGAAAATTTTCTCAGTAAACCATTCAATAATTTTCTTAAAGAAGATTTTTATAATTATGTAACAAAAAATTATAAAAAA
>JAEIGA010003299.1_pt1 | contig 25341 bp, 19 predicted proteins | sample 9270691 | NCBI WGS metagenome assembly JAEIGA01 (sample SAMN17057246, study PRJNA624740) | gut metagenome | biome: biome; isolation source: fecal sample | host: Bos grunniens | place: China: Xizang | collected 2019
TCAAGCTCAACAATCTTATTTGCACGGGTCATAACCTCACAGTGAAGCCTGTACAAAGTCGGATAACGGAGACGTCTGGCTGTGACCTTCTTCTTGAGATCGGCAAAACCTGCCTGATCAGTGAGCAGGCGCGGGTGGCCTTTTGCTTTGAGCAACGAATAGTCAAAAGTCAGTTTCTGGTCTTCAGATGGATCATCTGGTTCTTCAACAAAACCTTTACGGACAATCATCCTATCTTGCTTGTCCGTAAAGGTTTGATCCGAATATGTCGAAACAAACGCCAATATAACTATCAGTATACTCAATAGCATCGTTGCTTCTCTCTGGTAAAGGTTTATTATATTTCCGTAGCATCAATGAAAAATGCCTTACGGTCCTTGAGTATAACCCTGATCTTGTTGATTGACGGATCTACACGAAGAAACTCTTTATTGCGAGACATTATGATGAGGTGACCGCCATCCAGAGTAAACCGGATATCTGCAACATCAGAGGACATTGTGCCGACCTTAAGGTAGCGTACTTCTCCCTCTGACATGCCCTTCAGGTCAATGACATACTCGGCACAAGGAAGGTGACTTCCGGCCAATAGCGACACCGAGCCCTTTCCTTCCACAAAGAGTCCTGCGCCTCTTTGACAATACTTAACGTTTCCTATCTTATCTTTGACAGGATACATATTGCTGTTCTTCAAGAAAATGGCACATGACAAATCCAGAAGACCCGTAGTTATGACCTGTGAATAATTCATTCTCTGAGCAAACTTGCGTCTGAAGTGAAGATCCTTTGGTGCATGCACCTCTTTTGCATCAGCCTTCAGCTTTCGCCCATCTGTGCGAATGATATCATACTCCATTCCTGGATTACGCTCAACTGTCTCATACATGTACATATTACCGTACTGCCAGTTATCATATGGATCAGGATTCGCTCTGTCGAATGTCAGAAGCTGATACTTTGTCTCTAATCCTTCTGTAACAGGTATGACCGTAGCCCATCCGCGGAAGCCTCCGGTAGGGATATCCAGATTCAAATCACAAATATGTGACAGATCATCAATGTCAAACACCCTGTACTTATCTTCTTCCGGCTTATACATCGAACCGGCCATCACATATCTCTTTCCTCCGACTTTGACAACGTTGATACCAGTAAGGGTCTTGAAGTCATCATGGTGAGCCACAAGTTTGTAACCGTGATCAACGTAACGGGACTCCTGCTTTGCCAAGGTCTTGAAACTTCTTGAATACACCAGCACCCACCTCTTTTTAGCGGCATCATAGTAGACGAAATTATCCTCGTCGCCCTTAGTGATGTCGGAATAATCAAGTGCAGACAGATGAACTTCGTTATATCCATAGCGAGGATCGCGATAGCACTTTCCTACGCACAGCTGATGAGGCCTTTGAAAATGTGCAAACACATACCACATACCATCAAGACGATTATACATGATGTGAGGCGCGACAGTTTCATGTGGCTGTCCATCCTTATAACCTTTAACAATACCGACCAAAGTAAATCTGCATGTATTCACCTCATAAGCATACACTGTAGTGACAACACCTGCCATACGAGAGGTAATATTGAAGAAATACTTGCCGTCTTCGAAGACAGGACTACCATCCTCATATGTACATATACGGTAATCCGCCTGGGCCACGCCAGTACTGAACCCTTGTGATGCACTGAATATGCTTCCTGAGCCATCCACCTGTACCCCGACAGACCAGTAGAATGCATCACGTCTGTCAAGAGTCTCCTGAGCAACTTCCGCATGACCCAAGTATCGTTTTATATGCAGCAAATCATTCGCAGCACTTGCCTGAAGAGATAAAAATGATAAGAGTATGATTAGAAACCTCATTTGATAACTATTTTTTCAAAGTTGTAATAAAAGTCACCTTCTGTCCTTTCGGAACAGTAACTGTCCATCCGACAATTTCCCTGTCTGGAATAGTCTGATGGAATTTGTCCATATATTTACCCCAGTTGTCATCTGTAGGCAATTTTGTATCCCACTTCATATATTTTGGTGTGGCAGAAGACGACGATGGTACCATCGAGAGTCTCCTCTCTTTTCCATTTTTTGTCAAGACAATACCATCCGTATTAATCGTCGAGGTAGTCATTGAAAGCATACGCCACTCTAGTATGCAATCATGGTTATCCAGAGCCGTGATTTCATCTGTAACAACAAGGTCAGTTCCGTTCACAAGTTCTACCTTTCTGACGGCTTTTTTTACCTGTCCCGTCATGGTTTCAGTCATGTTTATAACACCACCCTGACGATCACCGGAGTCTATCACTTCATCAATGCTGGCAAATCCATCCACATAGTAATCACTGGAATGCAACTTTCCTGAAACAGAACCGTCATTGGTATATGATACTATCGTACTATGACACAGATTGCTGATGTGGAAAGTATCCCACATGACTCCATTCTGGGCAGTATATTTCCTTGGGCTCTCAGCCTTTCTCATTGCCTCATACCAAGGTCCATAATTAGGACGCATGATATCGTCTGACCAACGAACACCTTCCGCCTCAAAAACGAAAGCCCCGGCATCCATGTGAGCATGAGCCGTTCTAGATGTACGCCATGAATTGGCTATTCCACCCATCATACCGAGAAAAACATCGTTCTCATCGAAATTCCAGCCACGACGAACCATTACCACAGGCTTTTCTCCTTGTCCACTCCAAACTTCCCGTGTCGGTGGATTGACAGGTCTTGATTCCATGTCGAAATCTCTAAGCATCACAACCATAGGTGCCAACAGACGATAAGGCTGTTCCGTGCCGTCAATAGTGGTATTCTTATAAACATCCTTGTTCATGACGCTCTTATCATCATAAAGCCGGCGTCTTTCACAATACATAAGTGTAGGGTCGTCCTTCTGCGCTGCAAACCACCATGAAGTCAAGAGGAACGGATCCTTTGTGCCACCTCCGTCATTATACGTAAATGTGGTATTCATGGTTCCATGCATGTAAAGTGCATACTCACCGGAATCCATAAATCCAGGCACCTCTGCAATCCCTGCTGTGTGTCCGAAAATTCCCTTGAGACAAGAAAGGAAACAAGCCTCGTAACCACCACCATACTCCCAATATCCGAGTCCTTCAGCATAATTACCGTTTGGTCTATAGATTCCCTCCACGCCTTTAAGATTTCCTTTTAATGCTTTCTCAATCTGTTGATATGCAACCTGTTTGTCTTTTTCATAGACCGCCATAGATGCAATGGCAACACCTCCAAGATTGATCTGATTCCAGTTTCCTACAGTCTCAACATTGGTGTTGTTATTGAACATCGGCCTTATACCATTTCTTACCAAAGCTCTATGAGCAAGAGACCTGTGTTCCAATGAAAGATCATAATACAACCAGTCGTACACAAGTGCCACTGCCATAGATATCTCGCCAATGCCAAGACCGGAAGGAAGCCAACCGGAGAATGAGCACACCTTTGTCAAATCTGCACGCACCTTTGCAAGATACTTATCTTGCCCCTTCATCTTGTATGCGTATGCACAAGATAGCAGATTGTCAACTATGACGTAATAATCGTCTTCGGTAGAAAAAGAACGGCTCTTTTCAATAATCTTATCAGCTCTGGCTATAACCTCATTATGAAGTTTTGTCAATGTTGGATTATCAAAGCGTTCCGATGTGACTTTCTTCTTGAGTTGTGCAAAACCGACTGCATCACAAAGCAGACGTGGGTGCCCCTTCGCCTTGAGCAGAGAATAATTGAGTTGTCCGACAGGATCCGCCGAAGTATCGTCCTGTTCCTCTACAAACACATCTTCTGATCCGTCATCTGGATCAGAAGGTTTGTCTCCAGGCTGTTCCACCGGGTCTTTATCGTCAGGCTGCGGCTGGTCTATTTCCTCACAACCTACAAACACGAATGTCAAAAGGGTAATTAACAATGTCAGACGTCTCAATTTAGTCATCATTTACAAGATTTAAGATATCAGATTTTACAAGCAAATTTTGTCATCCCATGCCATTTAAGCACGGGATGACAAAACGACGATAAAAAAGTATTAACGATTCTCTGTGTCTACCATACAACGGACAGAAAATCCTCCGGCCCTTCTATAGTTTGTGGAATAAGTAACCTTATTGTTAGCATAAGTTGCATACAGCGCAGACGCGTATTCGAATTCCCCATTATTGAAATTGGCATTTGACCAATACCGGGCATCCGTTCCAAGAGTCTTATAGTTTCCTGTAGTTGGACCCCATCCGTCACAGTTATGTCCACCGGCAAATCCCCAATCAATATCTTTATATTTCAAATACTTATAAGTCCCTGTAGTAACAATCTCAGCATTATCCATCACTTCTTTCAGAACAGCCGGCGAAACCACTCTATATCCCTTTGGACACGGATCATAAATAGATTTCATTCCTGAACTGGTACTAGAATCCGGATTACCCCAAAGATCCCTCAAGTCATTCTCTGAAGTAAAGGTACCCGATCCGTAAAACCAATCCATATTATATTTCTGTTCTGTAGTAATCTGCGTGCAATACAAGGTATATGGGTTAGATGCAGATACCTCCAACGAAGTAACATTTTTATTATCTCCAACCACAAGATAACCTTTGCCATAATTATTGCTGCTATTTGGAAAAGCGAAAGGACGTCCCCATTGGAAATAGCAGCCACCAAGTCTACCATTAGTAGAGGCAATAAAAGTTTCATCTGTACCCAGATTCCTATTCAGAATCTCACCATTTTCATATTTCACAGTAGTCATTGCCTGATATGCCAACCATAGATTCAATCCCCAGATTGTATTATGATCTTTATCCTTTACCAGAATAGCAGCCATTTGACCTTTTGCATAGTTAAGGTTATTTAGGAGAATTGAAACGCTGCAATCATCACTGCTAACTGCTACCTCAGTCGGGAATTTTGTGTCATTAATAGAAGCGACAAGCGTCCCATTGATCTCAATTCTTGACGGAGCTGTAGTATCAGTAGGTTTGGCAGTATTCGCGAAATAATACACCTGGACATATTTTGGTTCTGTAACTTTCATAAAATTACCACGTGCCTTCAAGTCAACAGTTTGAGCAGTCTTATATTGTCTGAACAAAACTGTATTCTCCTTTCCATAACTCCATCCTTTTCCATAAGCGGCAACATATCTTGTTTCAACTGGTTCGTACCATTTCGGAGCAAGAGCAGTTGTCAAGAACGGAAGATCAATCTCTGTGACTGAGCCGGCATTGAGGGAACCTGCACCATTAAGCCTGATAGGAAGTTCGACAGTATGGGTCGCAGTTTCGGTACCCTCAATTCCTTTCATGTGTACGATCGCGTATACTGTCTTACCTGAAAGATCACCAGGAAGCGCTGCTACACAAACTGCCTGCGCATCGGAAGTAACAGTCATAGGAGTTGCAAGAGTCGACTTCACGTAATCCTCTGCTGCACTTACGGTAAGAGCACCACCGTCAGCAATCTGCGCATTACCAGCAAGCTCGGCTCCGTCAGCCCAAAGGGTGACACCGGTTAGATTGTAACCAGCAAATTCTTCAGACTTGATATTGAACTTAAGGTATGCGTTGGCATGGGTGAGGACAAACTGCGTATTGCCGGGATTGTATGCCACAGTAGCATAGGCAATAGCATTCGCCCCAACTCCAGATGTGCCAAGAGTCTGCTCAGCAGCGACCTTTCCAGTCTTGATTTCTGCGTCCTTAACATAAGGGTATGAGAAATACAGATTATCTCCCGCAACAAGTTCGACATCAGAAGTGACCTTAAAGTTTCCGCTGTTCTGTCCCTCGCTTTCATCACTTACAGCTGCAATACCTACAAAAGTACCATCTGCCTTGTAAACTCCCATCTGGTCGCCCTTTGACCAAAGTACCGGCCATTTTCCGTCAGTCTTATCACCTATTGTAGCCTTAGCCTCTGGCTGCTGATAAGCGACAAATTCATAAGTATAATTTCCTTCAACAGGATCATTGCCTGTCATTTCCTCTTTCTGACAAGAAATGAAGGCAAGAGCACAAAGGCTCATCAAATAAAATATCTTCTTCATAGCTGTCAAGTTTTAGTTGTTAGTATCTTCACCAAATTCCAGACCGCCCCAAATGTTATCTTCAAGAGTACCGGCGCCTGCAGTGCTACCACACAGAATGCCCTCTGTGGTGAATTCAAGCTCCATGATATCAGGAGTTTGATAATTTGTTTTAGGTATCATAATTATATTGTTTATGTTATTCTTCTTTCTGACAACGTACAGGGAATGCATAACTCATACGTGCGTCATGATTGATATTCATCTGAGACTTGCTGAAATCTCCATTCCAGTAACCATACTCCATTGTGACACCGCGTGACTGACCCGACTGGATTGCCGCACCAGTCGCACTGTTTGCCCAAGTCTCCAGACGGATATGCAGGAATTCTGAAGGACGGAACTTGTCCTGTCCGTTACTGCTGTTATACTGATCTCCCAGATGTCCAAGCCAAGGCCACAAGTCATAGCCTCCAGCAATAGGATAAGCTAGAGCAGAAGCATCGAGCAATGCTGTTCCGTCCTCTTTGGTCTTTAACGGATTATCACGTTCTGGGTCTAATTTTGCATAAGGACTTTCCCATATTTCAGCGCCTGATGTAACGACATTGAAAACATACGGATCAGGCACACGATATCCTTCCGGACATGGATCATAAACAGTCTTATGTCCCTTTGCATTCGGATCATACCAATCGTCTGTATTGTTCACACCTCCCCAGAGATCATAACGGGTTTCTCCTTTGTAATACTTATATCCGTTATTCTGGTCTACCTCTGCAGCATCCGGAGCAAGGAAAATACCTGCATGAGCAGCGGCATCACCGGGATCTTCTACTAGTTGTTTTGAACAGCCAACAGATATCTCAAGACCTGCTGAACTAGTCTTACTGAGAGGGTCTTTTCTTCCCCACTGGAAATATGCAACATTACCGGCATCAAATTTACCACACTCCAGAGCCTTGGCATTACTATGTCCCTGACCAAGGAAACGGTCCATCATCGCAAATCCAGGATATTGTACTGGCTGAGGTTCATCACCTGGTTTATATGTACATACCATATATGACCAAAGGAGTTGATAATTCTCATCAAAAACACCCACTGTAGACCATTGATGTGTATGTGCATCATCCCAGAAATCAGTATCGTTCCATCTGGTTACATACACTTCGATGGTATAGTCAGCTAACACATCTGCATATACACCGGTTGGAGTCTTATCTGTACGACCTGTCATATTGACAGGGGAAGAAATCTGCGCAGAAGCCAGAGAACCAGTAAGGCTCAACCTCGTACGATATGTACCATAATTACCAGGAACCAGAAGTGCATAATATTTCGGTTCTTTAACCTTACTGAAATCACCTCTTGGCTTCACATCAATGGTAAGTTTATTTTTCTGTGTATTATCCAGCTTTACATCGCCTTCAGGGAACTGTACATAATATGTATTCTGTGAGCCATAAGCCCATTTTCCCAAAAGATCTCTTTCTTCTGTAATTTCAAACCAAGGAGCAGTATTCATTGCAGATGTAATATCTCCAAGGTCGATAGTCGTTAAAGATCCTGCCGGGAAATTACCGGTCTTGGCGAATGTAACAGGAAGAGTCTTTGAAGTACCTGCCTCATTTACGAAAGAAACTACAAATTCCAGATCGGCTGCAGAATGATCTCCAGGAAGTATCGCAAGATATACCTCGCTTTCTGCAACTGACGTATTGAAATCATGGTTCTTCACAATAACACTCGCATAAGGCTTGACTGTTTCAGAATCAATTGTCAAGGTTCCATCAGTTGGCTTTACGCTGTACTTTCCGGCTAAAGCGGCAGTCTGGTTCTTATCATACATCTTTACAGAGTGCAACTGATAACCTGAGAACTCAGAAGACACAGCCTTAACACGTACATAGGCAAGATGGTGCTGAAGAGAGAAAGTCGCCTTATTTGAAGCAGCCTGCACATCAGCTATTGCAGAAGCAAAACCGTTTGCACATACTAGTCTGTCTCCTAGGGTGTTCTGAAACTGGTCAATTGTAACTTCGTTATGTATACAACCATCTTCTTGAACTACCGTTCCCTTTTTATACGGGTAATATACTACAAACTTCTCATCTGATTCCTTTGGATATTGTAGATCCGTATAACCTTCTTCTACAATTTCATTTGATTCCTCATCAGTAATGACATAAATAGTAGTCATCGGCTTGAACATTCCACTAGGCTTTCCCGCAAAATCATCGTGGAGGACTGCCCTGACATTATCGTTGACTGTCTCTTCCTGAGTATATGATATGACTCCGATAGCATCACCCTTGGACCAGTTAAGGCCATGAACACCATTTGAAGCATCACCAAAGGAGACTTTGGTCGAGACTGCAAAATCTCCCTCAAAAGTAATCGAGACACCCTTTCTTGAGGAATCTACTGGCTCAAGCTCTTCTTTTACGCACGAAGAGAAAACAACAGCGACAAGCGCTGACAAAAAAATATACTTTTTCATAATTATCAGCTGTTATTAAAGTGGATTTTCTGTGAGATTTCCGGCCCCGCTTTCATCTCCGAGATTCGGAAGATCACTCATAGTAAGAGTATTGAATCGTTTAACCATGTAGCCGTTCACATTCATATCTGCATCATATGATACTATACCCACCAGATAGGTAGAGGCCTCATCAAGATCGCGCTGGATCCTGTTATAAGGCAGAGTTATCGGCTCTCCGTTTCGGGTGATGTAAGTCTGCAAAGCGTCATAATCAATTACACTTGGAGCATCACTTTCCTTTACAACAACATATCTCACTACCTCGGATGTTCCAGCTGACTCTTCATTACCAGTGATGGTTATGCTTATTCTCGCATAATTCAACTTGATATCATCTACAGTTACGGTGTACTTTACCGGATATTCCGGAATAACAGGTTCATCTGGAGTTACAGGCTGATCAACGCCAGGATTGTCACCGTTATTTCCTGGCTGAGGGGCCTTCTTACACGACTCTACGGTAAGCAAGGTTGCGACAATCGCGAATGCCGCTAAAAATTTAAATGTTTTCATAATTATGTGTTTTGTGTTTGTTTTACCACTCAGGATTTTGATTATACAACGGCATGAGGTCTTTATCTCGCTGAGGTATAGGCTGAAGTTCATGCTTTCCTTTAACTGTATACTGTCCTGCCAAATAATAGTCTGCTGAACTTGTCACCCATTGTGAATACTCCCAATCCGTCTGTATCACGGTCTCTGCGTAGATTCCCCAACGAATAAGATCTTGTTTTCTGTTACCTTCAAAACAAAGTTCGTATGCTCTCTCGTCCCTTACAGCCTGACGGAACTCTTCCTGCGAAAGCCCAGAAGCAAGGTCTGCCACAGTAACTATAGGAGAAACATCGTCGTCTTCGCCGTCGGTTTCAGGAGTCTCTGTCAGATTATAAAGTCCGTATCCTCTGCGGCGAACCTTATTAACCGCATCGTAAGCGGCTGATGTCGGGCCATTCAGCTCATTTTCAGCCTCCGCATACATAAGCAGCACGTCGGAATAACGAAGTATGTACCAGTTGGCATTTGAATAATTTCCATCTGAAAGGAACTTTCCTCCTTCGACATATTTTACCAGATCCCATTTACCGACATATACACCATCCTGAAACGGAAACTTATGCTGCATCTGGGCCTGCGGTGAACGGACAAACATAAAATCATTTTTCTGGGTCTGCCCCGCAGCACGATATACTCTCTTTATACCCTCGATATCAGTATCCTCATTGATATATGCCACCATCTGGCCCATTGAATTTAGTTCCTGATAGTATCCTGACACGCTTGTTCCCTCATAATGATAATCGGCAAAGCTAAGGCCAAAACGTCTATCATGCTCTGGATCAGGCCATTTTGAGGCAAAAGTCGGAGTTGCACGATATCGTGCATCCACGCGTACCAATGACGTCGTATTGGTCACCACATACACACCATTCCATTTACCGATGACGCCACTGTTGTTCAATTCTGCCGAACTTGAAATCGTCGGAGAATAAAAACTTACTTCTATAAGACTTTCCTCTGGATCCCACTTGGAATTGCATGAGTTTCGCCACAACTCTTCATAATCATCCAAAAGATCATGCTGGCCAGAATCAATTATCTGGGAACATGCATCCTTAGCAAGCTGCCACTTGGATGCATCATTCAATGGATATCCAGCCCAAGTAACGTACACTCTTGCCAATAGACCTAAAGCGCTGGCCTTGGACATCATAAAACTGTTATCTGTTCTGATATTATCTGCGGTCGACCACGGCAGTACCTCGGAGGCATCAATCAAATCCTGTTCAATATATTCGTAAACATCGACCGGATCATCTTGACGGAATGTGGAAGCATGCTGCTTAGCCTGAGCAGTTGTCTTTATCAAGGTTATGTTCTTCCAGTTGCGGACAAGTTCAAAGTACATCAATGCTCGGATAACCTTTGCTTCGGCAATATATACATTGACAGCTTGTAGATCATTTTCCGGAATAACCCCATCTTTGACAGCAGCCTCTGCACGTTCTATAAAGTCGTTTGCATTGTATATGGTGTTATACAGATAGCGCCATGTGTTCTGAACCCATGAATTAGCGGCAGTATGAGCATTATTACAGATATCACGATTATTATCCAAAGTCGTTCCGTTGACCTTTGCTATATCAGTCGGAAGATCGTAGACAATAGAAAGACGGAAGCCGTAAAGTTCCTGATTTCCAAGGTTTCTGTATAGGCCGAAAAGGACGTTACGGGCACTCTTCGCATCCTTTATGTACCCATCCTTATATACATTAGTATACATGCCTTCATCAAGACTGCACGAGGCAACCAACATTAGAGCGCTAGTCAATGATATGATAAATTTCTTCATAGTGTACAATCTTTAGAAAGTAATTTCCAATCCTAATGTGCAGGATTTGTTCTTAGGGTATGAGCCATAGTCCATTCCCGGCATAAGTGCAGCCTGTGAGCTTCCGGCCATATAATTCACTTCGGGATCATATCCGCTGTACTTTGTCAGACAGAACAGATTGGAAGCTGTTGCAAAAAGTCTGAGTTTGCTGACCTTTATCTTGTTCATCCATTTACTTGGGAAGGTATAGCCCAACGTGATGTTCTTCAAACGGATGAATGATCCATCTTCAATAAATCTTGAGTATATATCATGCTCTCTCATTCCATTAATTGAAGGAACCTTGTCAGATGCATGAGAAACAGTCCATCTGTCCAATACTTCCGAACTCATATTCAGTCCGGTATACCATGACTTATTGGCAAGGTATCTGGTAACATTATAAACATCATTACCATAAGAGTACTGGAACATGAAAGACAAGTCAAACCCATAGATATGGAAAGTATTGGTCAAACCTCCATACCAGTCGGCGTAACCGTTACCTATCACTGTACGGTCTGCTGTCGTGATCTTACCGTCGCCCTTATCTGGCACACCGTCGTTGTCAGTATCTATAGTAGGCTGATCTTTATATTTCACACATCCGGGACCAAAGCCATGCTTAGTTCCTGAATATACAGAAGTCATATCGGGAACACCCGGCTTGACCGTCAAAGTACCATCCGGAGCAACAGAGAAATCAGAGAACTGATATACACCGTCATACTCGTATCCATACATATTACCCAATGACTCTCCAACAATAGCTATATAATCATAATTAGTATTGTTGGCATCGTAACCAGTTCTGGCAAGCATATATTCCGTACCATCCTGAAGTGAGACAAGTTTGTTATCAAGGAAGGATATGTTAAAATCAGTTGTCCAAGAAAAATTCTTCTTATTGAAATTGATTGTCTTAAGGCTGATTTCAAGACCCTTATTACGGATTTTTCCGACATTCATCCATTGTGACTCCCAACCTGAAACATATGAAAGGTTCTGCTTAAGCAAGAGGTCTTTGGTGTCTTTAATAAAGGCATCAACAACCAATGATATGCGTCCTTTGAACACTGAAAAGTCAATACCAGCATTAACTGTGGTTGCTCCTTCCCACCTTAAATCAGGATTAGCGAGGTGAGTCGGCTGAAGCGCTGTCGTAGAGGTAGTTCCCCATCCGAACTTGACAAATGAATATATATCCGATGAAAGATAGTTGCCAATTCTGTCATTTCCTACAGTACCGTAACCGACACGCAGCTTAAGGTTATCCAACCATTTGGCATCCTGCATCCAAGGCTCTTTTGAAATGGTCCAGGCTCCAGCGAAAGACGGGAAGACTCCCCAACGGTGCCCTTTTGCAAATACAGAAGATCCATCCGCACGAAGCGTTGCAGTGATAAGATAGCGGTTGGAATAACTATAGAATCCCCTAGCGAAGAAAGACAGACGTTTCTTGTCTGAACGGGAAGTCTCCACCACGCTTGCAAGGTTTCCAATACTGAGCTTATCTACTCCAAGATCTTCAACAGGGAATTCTTTTGCCTGTCCGAGAAGCCACTCCGAACCATTGGTCTGATATTCCTGTCCTACCATGGCAGTTACCTTATGTATTTTTTCAAATGTCTTATTGTATGTAAGAACATTCTGCACTGACCATCGATAGTTGATCTGCATGGTAGACTGTCCATAAGGTCCTCCCGAACGAGTTGCCTGTTCACTTCCCTCATAATAGAAATAGTCATCCCTCACAAAAGCTTGAATGAAACTTCCTGATGTTTTGAATTGCAAATCCTTAGTAATCTTAAAGGTAAGTGCACCATTCGCAGTCCAAGTGTTCCATTTCTTTTCAATATCCGCTTTTGTCGTCGCAAGAATCGGATTGAAATAATTGTTGAATGAATTATCAGCCTCCGGATCAACAGGAGAGTTAAGCAATTCTTCATCAGAAACGCTGAGACCTCCCGTAGGACGATAAGCAATGATGTTACGAAGTACCCATCCTCCAGTACCTAAGCCATACTTCTTCTGATGGGTATAACTTACATTAAGATCTAGATCCAGCCAGTTTGTAATCTTCTGATTAAGTTTAGCACGAGCAGAATCCTTTATGTAACCACTGTTTATGAATATACCGTCTTCATCAAAATGAGAGAATGAGAAGGCGTATTTCGTACCCTTGGTTCCTCCGACAAGACTTATATCATGATTCTGCGACCATGTATTCTGAAATGCATGATCTTGCCAATTAACACCTTCAACATTCCTATAATCTTCAAGACTCTGATATTTATAAGGTTCTCCTAAAGCATTATTTCCCGGTATAAAATATCTTGTAGAATTGTTCGGATCCACCTCAAGCTGGAGACGAACAAATTCATAAGGACTCAGAACATCAAGCTTTTTCGCAAGGGTTCTAAAACTTGCTGATCCGCTATAAGAAAGAGTCGCCTTAGAATCTTTTCCTGACTTTGTCGTTACGAGAACGACTCCGTTTGCTGCCCTTGCTCCATAAATAGCAGACGCTGAGGCATCCTTTAAGATCTCTATTGACTGGATATCTTGATTTGAGATATGAGATATATCATCTACCTCAAAGCCATCGACGATATACAGGGGTGAAGAGTCTCCATTGACTGTACCAACGCCACGGACAATGATATTGAGTCCAGCACCGGGAGTACCATCTGTTGATGTAATGTTGACACCGGCAACCTGACCGCCAAGCGCTTCAAGAACATTACCAGTCTTGAAATTTTCAAGATTCTTTGCCGAAACAGATGATACAGAACCAGTAAGGTCACTTTTTTTCATTGTTCCGTAACCAACCACGACCGCTTCATCAATTATAGTATTGTCTTCTTCCAATGTTGCATTCACGACATTCTTCCCATCTACTGCCGCCTTATACTTTCTAAAACCCATGTAGTCAAATACAAGATATGCATTTGAAGGGACTTTAATGGAATATTTGCCATCGATGTCAGTCAGGACACCATTCGACGTCCCATCCTGCAGCACATAGACTCCTACAAGAGGTTCTCCAGCAGCATCGGTAACAACTCCCGTTATCTGTCTTGTCTGAGCAGATGAAACATATAGAGACAAGATGGTCATCGACAGGATGACATTAAATATTTTTGCAAGATATCTCATGATTTAGAGTACTTGTATGTTAATCTTGTGTGGAAAATCATAAACAGTCCCATTGACCTTACATGTAAAGCTGACGGAATAGTTTCCTGGTTTCAAACTGTTTGATTTAACAACACTAAAATAGCCTGTCTGGGAGTTCATATAAAATATACCGACTTCTTCGAGCGGACCGTCCAGCTTGGGATGCCAGAAGACCTTACCATCATAGTGGATACGGTAGACATCAAAATCAGTAGGAGTTCCGCCAATATATGACGGATAGGTATTCGCTGTATTACCGGGAACGACATTGATGATATCATAATAATGCAAAGTGAACTCCGCATCATCAGTTATATCATGTGTGCATCCACTTCCTGCCAATATCAGTCCCAGCACTGCGAGAACTCTCATAAATTTCTTCATAAGCAGCATTTGTTATAGTTGGTCTGGTTCCCAGCCCTTTTCATATTTCCTTTTCCAAAGTTTCTTTACAGTCCTGTCGGCTCCAAGTATCTTTCCATTTAGCGGATTGATTTCCAATGAGCGTCCTACCTGTTGCGCTATTGATGCGTACTGAACAAGTTGTGTGGACAGACAAGCTTCTCTCAGAGGTGCATTCAGTGGAGTCCCCTTCTTGATTGCATCGAACCAGTTACGGAAATGATATGCATCCAAGGCCTCAGAAGGATTCATAAGGTTGCCCTCTTCGAATTGCAGATCACTGTTTACTCTCTTGATTACCTTTCCCTTATGATTTCTAATAACATAGGTATTTCCTCCGCTTATAGTGAGATTCGCCTTATCTCCGTAGAATGTGACTCCCATGTGAAGTCCCTCTACTGGACAAGAATTGCAGCTGCGGCATTCCATGTGACAGGCAGCCTTGTCTCCGAACTGGAAGGCGATCATCTGGGTATCAGGGTACTCGCAGTCATCATCATAAAAGTAGCGGTCTCCGATGGAATCGACATGAGTCGGCAGTTCAACTCCGAGTCCCCAACGAATCAGGTCAACGAAATGCATTCCGTTATTCATCGCCTCACCTGTACCCCAATTCTTGAACCAGTGCCAGTTGTAGTGGATGATGTTGTCCCTGTATTCTTCACGTGGAGCCGGACCCTGCCACAATTCCCAATCAAGCCACTGCGGGACTGGAACAACCTTACCTGTTCCTATTGACTTGCGGGAATTTGTGTACCATCCCTTGGCAAAATGCACATTTCCGATGTTGCCATCCTTGATTTCTTTAATCGCAGCGACGACATTTGGCCAAGAACGTCTCTGGTTACCACCTTGTACGACTGCGCCATATTTTGCAGCAGCCTGAAGCACGATCTCATTCTCTGAAGGGCTATGACTGATAGGTTTTTCAAGATACACATGCTTTCCCTCCTTCATCGCCATAACAGCTGCTGGAACGTGCCAATGGTCCGGCGTTGCTATGACAACTCCGTCAACGTCAGCAGCCTTAACCAGCTTCCTCAGGTCCTTTTCACCTTTTGGAGCCTTGCCGGTTATATCACGGATCATGGCAATACATGATGCCATGGCCCTGCTGTCCACATCGCACACATAGGTTATTTCGCACTCGGGCATCTTGGCGAGACCGGAAGCCATGCCTTTGCCTCTTCCGTTCACGCCAATAACACCCAAACGTATCTTATCACCGATTATTGCCATAATCAACTATCAGATCTTTGGTTCCCAACCTTTCTCATACTTGCGGCCCCAGAGCTTGTTGATCTCTCTGTCCGCATTCAGGATACGTCCTGTAAGAGGGTCAATCTCCAATGAATGTCCCACTTCCTGAGCGATATTTCCATACTGAACGAGCTGTGTCGAAATACAAGCATCTGCAAGCCCTGAGTTGAGCGGAGTACCCTTGCGGATGGCATCGAACCAGTTGCGGAAATGTAGGATATCGAGAGCCTCTGAAGGGTTGAGAAGATTACCTTCCTCAAACTTAAGATTACTCTTTACCTCCTTGATGATCTTGCCCTTGAAGTCACGGATCTTGTACTCATTTCCGCCTGAAAGGAAGAGATTTGACTTCTCACCATAAAAAGCTACGCCAAGTCCCTGTCCGTCAACTGGACCAGAGTTGCATGAACGGCCTTCCCATGATCCTGAAGCCTTGTCACCGAACTGATAGGTGATAAGCTGAGTGTCCGGGAACTGCCAGTCGTCTTCTGTATAATTGTAACGTCCACCGATTGAGTCAACCTTTGTAGGATACTGTACGTCAAGACCCCATCGCATCATATCCACGAAGTGCGTACCGTTGTTGAGAGCCTCGCCTGTTCCCCAATGTTTGAACCAGTGCCAATTGTAGTGAACATAGTTGTCATGGAATTCTTTCCTCGGAGCTGGTCCCTGCCAAAGATCCCAATCAAGCCATTCTGGAACCGGCGCAGGCTTACCTACACCGATTGACTTGCGTGCATTGGTATACCATGTCTTTGCATAACGTACTTCGCCAATGTTACCGGCCTTGATTTCCTCAATAGCAGCGATCACATTTGGCCATGAACGACGCTGGTTTCCTACCTGTACTACTACTCCTGTCTTGAGGGCTGTGCGTACAAGCATATCATTTTCTGCAGGATTGTGGCTTGTAGGTTTTTCAAGATACACATGCTTACCTGCTTGCATTGCCATTATGGCAGCAGGTGCATGCCAGTGGTCAGGCGTTGCGATTACAACGGCATCAACATCCTGTGCCTCAAGCATCTTGCGCAGATCCTTCTCCCCTTTCGGAGTCTTACCGGTGATCTTATACACAAGTTCCTGACATTTGGTTATGGCACGACTATCAACATCGCAAATCCATGTGATCTCACAATCAGAAATCTTGGCAAGACCGGAAGCAAGACCCTTGCCCCTGGAATTGACTCCTATCATTCCGATGCGTATCTTGTCATTCGCCCCCAAGATCTTGCCAGAAGGGTCGATTGCAAATGCGTTAAAAGGATTGCCAACGGAAACGGCTGCCGCTCCTAAAAGGGCATTCTTTATAAAACTTCTTCTTGATACCATGACTATTATTTTTTGATTAGTTTACGAAACAGACATATCAGTATTCTTACGACAGCCAGAAGTACATATATACCAGCTGCAATAAAGACTACAAATCCAATCTGCGACCAGAGCTCTGACCACGGACGGTCATATGCTATGATGGCGCCGACGTTTACCAGACAGGCAAACACGAAACACACCAGAATGACGTAGAGTTCTCTGATGATGTCTTTTTGAGTGATGATGATATCTTTCATAATCAGAACTTCATGTAAGGGATTTTATATTCTTCTGGGAAGGTAATAAGACGCTGCTCTTCCATGGCCTGGTTGCCGAGCAGACACAAAAGTGTCGAGCAATATGCCTCTTCAACAACATCCTTCGCTTTTTCGCCTGTGATGCATGACTGGCAGAAAGCGGAAAGAATGATATCGGAACCATCTTTATCCACCCCTACAGTGCTCTGGCCGTGATTTGTATGTATTTCTCCCTCGATAAGGGCATGAGGAACATAGTCCGATTTCGTTTCCGGCCTCCAGCTTGGACCTGCAGCAGGAATCGCAGCAAATGCCTTATCTTTAATCTGTCCAAGAAGTTGACGGACTCCGGAAACGGAATTATCCTCTTCAAGGTAATATAGACCTTTTGTAAGGTCAACAGTACCCTTCTTACCGAGGATCTGATCCTCCATTCCATTATATTTATTGGAAATCAATGACTCATAATTGATCTTCACACCATTAGAGTAACGATACACTACATTGACTGCATCATATACTTCTCTTCCATCTTTCCAATATACGATGTCACCCATTCCCATGATGGTCTCAGGCATACGGTCGAGCACCCAGTTGCACACTTCGAGCTGATGAGTACCGAGTTCAGTCATCAGACCACCTGAGCTTTCCTTGTACAGTCTCCAGTTGATGCGTCTTTCATGCTCAGGAGACGGACATTCGCGACGCCAGTCTGCATTGCGGAACCAGTGACAGCGACATCCTACGATATCTCCGATAAGACCATCCTTTATCATTTGTACACCCTTGATGTACTTTTCATCGTACATTCTCTGCATGCAGAAGTACAAAGCTCTGTCCGAGAGCTGGTATGCATCATAGATTGCTTTGCATTCCTCCATCGTGCGAGCCATGGCTTTCTCGCAGAACACATGCTTGCCAGCCATCAATGAGTCCAGTACCATTCTGGCATGCCAGCCAAGCGGAGTAGAGATTATGACTCCGTCAATATCCTTGTCTTCCAGCAGTCTGCGATAATCTGAATACTGCTTTGCCTTAGGACATAATTCAGCGGCAAGCTTCAGATGTGGCTCGTAATCGTCACATAGCGCAACTATTTCTGCGTGAGGTATCTGAAGAAGGTTGTGGATGTGATACCTTCCTCTCGATCCAGTACCGATAAGTGCCACTCTGGCCTTATGACCTTTGATTTCCTGAAGTTTTTCAGGTGTGCATGACGAAAGCCAAGGAACAGATGACAACAGAGCTGCACCTCCGGCTATACTGCCAAGACTCTTGATGAAATGGCGTAGACTCAAGTCAACACCCTGATCGTTTTTGTTTGTCATAATTATTTATCGTATTTCTTTGTTAATTTCTTTGCTTCCTTAAGACCGCTCTTATATGCCTCTTCCATTGACACCGGGGCACCTCCTTTTGCTTTGCTCATATTGGCAGCACGCATAAAGGTGAAGATCTCAATGGTTTCTTCCTTGGAAACAGGAGGAACTCCGGTCTTGAAGAATTTCAAGACTTCTTCAAGAAGGCATTTGTAACCTTCATATCCCGCAGCAGGGGTGAACTTTTTCTTCGAAGTCATGACCGTACCTCCAAAACCATAAGGTCCCTTCACCACAGCACGGAAAGTACCGATTCTTCCATCTTCCCAAAGGCCTGTAACTACATCGCCTTTCTCAGATGCCATACAAGTTACCAGTTTACATCCTGTTCCCATCACGGTAAAAAGACTTTCGACACCATGGATTCCGTAGAATCCATAATCAGGATGTGTCGGTTCATACTTATGATGAGAATAGCAGTCAGCACCAAGCACATCACCGCATGCACCTGACTTTATTTCACGATTCTTCTTTGAGAACCTTAAAGCCGAAGAAGAGAAAATCGGAATATTATATTTCTCTGCCATCTCATAAATGGCTATTGCATCGCCGAGGGTTGCTCCAACCGGTTTGTCGATGAAACATATCTTACCTGACTTGAACACTTCGATTGCCTGTTCCAGATGCAGGCGCCCGTCGTTTGTCTCTAGAAGTACACAATCTACCTTATCCAGAAGTTCAGAGATGGAATCAACGATTTCAACACCATAAGTTTTGATTTCCTCAGTAAACTTCGGTATCCTCTCATAGCTTGACTGGATAGTCTGCGAACCATACGGATAAGCCGCAACCACCTTGAAGCCATCTGCCCATCCCTCAAGACTTCCATTGATCAGTTTGGAAAAAGCAGTGGAATGCGATGTGTCAAGTCCGATGATTCCAAGCTTTACTGGTTCCTGAGCATAAAGTGTCAGGGCGAGCATCAACGATGCGATAATGGATAATGTTTTCTTCATAACTATATAATTAGTCGTGTTACTTAATTACTTCTATCTTTGATGATGGGAATCTTGACATAATAGACTCCACTTCATTTTCTGGTGCTATCATAAGCGTTGTTGTCAGGATTTCTGCGTCAAGAGGATCATCTGATACGACAGTAATCATACGGCGCCCCTCGCATACTTCTCCTGTTCGTGGATTCCGAATATGTCCGGAATACGATGGTGTGTTACCGGATGTTGACATCGAAGCATCAGCAAGCATTAGTTCCTTTACGGTCAATCGGGTGTATGGATCGGCTATTCCAATTGGCCAAGCCTCACCGTAAGGGTGATGTCCGATGCAGAGAATTGAACTGTTACCAAAATCCACAAAAGCACACTGTACATTGTTTTCTAATAATACAGCTTTGCATCTTCGAAGGAAATACCCCTTGCCAAAACCACCAAAATCAAATTTTCCATTCTCATCAGTGACGTCGAACAATCCGTCTGTGCGGTTATTGTAGTCCTCGGAGAGCTCAACAATTGCAGCCAGTTCGTCACTCATCGGCATTTCGCGTGGATTGTCGGAAAGATTCAGAGCCGTCACCTCGCTTTCCGGAGCAAAACGGTTCATGATTCCATCCAGTTTGAATACATATTCGTGGAGAGTGCTCCATAGAGGCATGACATCATCTTCGTCCTTGCCTATAATAAGCATCTCCAGCCTCGTGCCCATGACATGAGGAATATATCCATGAAAGATCTTGCCTTCAGTTATGTATTCCGTGGTAGAATTCATTTCGCCAATTCCAGTGCAGTAGTGGTTATATGATACTTTGTCAACGTATTGCTTATCTCCCATGCTGGGACTGATCCATTTCTGATAAACTCAATGAAGTCCCTTCCAACCATGTTGAAATGCTCCTCATGTGGATGTCTGTATGAATCAGGTATATTCACAAGATATCTATTTTCTCCTACAGGTTCGAGTGAGATCTCCGGCCATGTCTTCTGCAACATCTGTTCTGCCGATGCTGCAATCTCTTCTGATGTGTTAATGAAGAGTTTTCTCGCAAAGCCTGTTGTTGAATCCTGTATGATCTCAATATTGGATATGCTACCTGGGATGATTTCATGGAAACGATCTCCCGAACCAGCTTCCGGTGCATAATCCCAACGTATGATAATATTTACAGGAATCCCCTTCACACTAAATCCAATGCTACCATTTGAGTATACATTCAATACGTTGTCTTTCAGGTCCTGAACAAGATACTCTGGAAAGGTATCGGCTCCTGTAACGGCCTTATATTCATCCAGGGTTATCAATGTAGGGAATCTTGTCCCAGAAGTAACTTCGACATCTGCAACAGTGACGGCCTTTTCAGGGAAACATTCCCATAATATAAGGTCAATGAAATGTGTAGTTACGTCAGCGATCCCCTCACCCTGCTGTCTTACATCAAAGTACCACATTGGTCTTGTGAGCGGTTTACCTGACACCTGTTTGAAAAAATGATGGATATCCTCAATCTCAATTCGACCGCTTACCTCACCAAAGATACCGTCATCAGACATGATAGCTCTGGTGACCTCATTCTGTATGTCATGACGTTCTGTCATCAGGTCATATATTACAAGCTTCTTTGCATCTGCAAGGTCATATGCTCTCTGGAGTTTTGCATATCCTTCAGCATTGATTGCCATAGGCTTGTCTGATATGACATGATATCCCCTTTCCACGCAATGAAGGATATAATCAGACTTATACTTGTTATTTCCGGCAAAAACAGCAAATGAACTGCCGTCCGAAGATGGAATGTGATCAAGAAAGTCCTCTCCTTCATATATGTCCAACACCCAGGATGTAGGGTTGTCTTCACGGGTATTATATGAGTCGATGGTATTTTTGTAGGCTTCAAGCTCACTTCCGCGCTTGGCATAGACACGGACAGTGTCGGACACTCCCGGCAAGGTGTTCTTCTGCAGAAGACTTGCATGGAAATGACCAGGGGCGACAACGACCATGGAAAGAATATCCTGTTGTTTATTGCTGCAGGATATGATGGAAGTCGCAATTAAAGGAATAAGCATCCCTTTAATGAAATTATAGTTGCGAAGCACTGTCATTATCTATATAGAGAATTGCGTTATTATGTGTACGTAGTATTGATGCAGGGCATGATTCATCCACAGGTCCAGTGACGGTCTTCCTCACTGCTTCAGCTTTTGTGGCAGCCGGAACAACACAGAAGATATTTTCAACGTTGTACAATGTAGGAATCGTAAGAGTCAGCGCATGGGTTGGCACCTGCTCTATTGATTCAAAGCATCCGTCATTTACCTGCTGCTGACGACATTTCTCATCAAGGTCAACTTTCTTTATGCGACGAGGATCGTTGAAATCTGCGACGTGTGGATCATTAAAAGCGATGTGACCGTTTTCACCGATGCCCATGCATACTATATCGACTTTGTTCGCTTCGAGTATTGCATTGTATCTGCGGCATGTCGCATCAGAATCAGCATCTGTTCCAATCAGATCCACTGATGCAAACGGTACGCGGTCGAAGATTGCGCGCTTAAGGAAGTTACCGAAACCCTGAGGTGCATCTGCCGGAAGATTCACGTATTCATCCATGTGTAGTGCATGGACCCTGTTCCACTCGATCTCCGGATCAGCAATAAGAGATTCAAGCATCTCATTCTGTGAAGGTGCCGCTGCAAAAATCATATATATATCCGACTTCTCCTGTAGAAGCTTTTTGATGCATGATGCAATCTCACTTGCCGCTGCCATACCCATCTGTTTTCGGGTATCATAGATTTTGACAGACAATTTATCCGCCTTGAATGTTCGTGTCAACATGTTAATAAACAATTTTTCCGTTTATAATCGTATTCTTTATTTTTATATCTCCATCAAAGATGACAACATCTGCGTCCATGCCAGCCTTAAGGGCTCCTTTGTGCTCGGAGATCCCCATTACTCGTGCCGGGTTTTCAGTGATCATGCGGACAGCATCTGCAATGCTGCATCCTGCCACCAGAACCATTGTACGAACCAGTCTGTCCGCAGTAGCTACACTTCCAGCAAAAGCAGACCGGTCAAGCAACTTGGCAACACCATCTTCAACTATGACTTCCTGTCCATCTGCCATACCACCAAGTATGCTTGGACCCTCAGGCATTCCTGCCGCACGCATTGAGTCTGTAACAAGACAGATTCTCTCAACTCCCTTGATCTTGAGAAGCAGATGAAGAAGGTCCTGAGGAACATGGATGCCGTCAGCAATGATTTCGACGTCCATTCCGTCCTGAATGTAGCCATATTCGATGGTGCCAGCATAACGGAAGGCATTGCGTCTGCTGACTGTACTCATGCATGAGTAGAAATGAGTCATAAGGTTGGCTCCGGCCTTGTAAGCGGCATCGCACTCTCCAAAGGTGGCATTGGTATGTCCTATTGAGGCAACAATCCCCCTTTTGCGGAGTTCCGCTGCAAATTCTTCTGAACCTTCAAGTTCAGGTGCAAAACTCCAGCGGGCAAGATTCGGACATTTGTCAAGGATTTCCAAGTATTCTTCAGGACGAGGATTCCTCAGGTATCGAGGATCCTGCGCACCTGCAAACATAGGACTGAAATATGGCCCTTCAAGATGCATTCCGCCGAACTGAGCACCGTCAGTATTAAGCTCGGATGCTTTGTTATATGTCTCAAATGAACCATAGAGGAGTTCATTTGTGCTGGTCAGTGTCGTAGGATAAAGCAAGGTAGTGCCATGGATGGCATGCATTCTGGCTGCAGTCAGGTACGCTTCCACTGTACCATCCATAAAATCTGCACCTCCTGCCCCATGTGTGTGCAAATCAATAAAGCCGGGAGCCACATAGCAACCTTTTGCATCTATGACTTTGGTATCTTCTGTAACCTGCGGCATTTCTGGTCCGACATACTCTATGTGGCCACCGTCAAGCACAACGTTACCGGCAAAGGTTTCTCCGCCGGTAACGATAATTCCGTCTATTATTACTGTTCTCATGATTTTCTGGTCCAATGTTCCACTTTATAACCCCATACTGCATAATATATCATGTATGCGAAACATGGAATCAGCAGCCAGTAAGAGGCCTGCAGACTCATATAGTCAGTCATCAGTCCGTAAAGGAGCGATAGGATGGCATTTCCACAAAGCGCCATAACCAGAAGTGATGAACCGAGTGTCGTCCATTTGCCGAGACCGCGGATTGCGAGAGGCCAGATACCTGCATAAATCAGAGAATTCGGAACGCCTAACAACACTACACACCATATGGATGCCTTGACCGGAAGGAGAAGTACAAGCGTTGAAAGAACAAGGCCGGTTATTGTACATATCACCAAAGCTTTCTGTTGTGTGATGAACTTAGGTATGGTAACTACTCCAAGAAGATAACCGCCCAAGATGCAGGCAAGCGTATATGATGGGAACACCTTTGCCGAGTCAAGATCAAGACCCATGCTTTGGGCATATTCGATGATTGTTGCAATCGAAATCTGCTGGCTTCCCAGATGACAGAACAGAGCGACGACTCCAAGCACGAGGTACGGGTAAGCCAATACTGATTTCCTGTCGCTGCCTCCTTCTGTCGATCTGTTGTCCACGTCAGGGTTGATGTCCTTTATCGGTGATTTGAAGAAGAAGATTGCAAAAAGAACAAGGAAGGCTGTCAGAACCATATATGGAGGTATCACTCCCTTGATCATTTCATCCAATGCTGCATCTTTGGCCGGGCCAGTCAGCAATCCGGACTCGATGGCAGACATTATCTCCTTATCTTCAGGTCGTATGACGACAGCTGCAAACAATAGCGGGGCGATGATACCGGCAAACTTGTTGCAGATACCCATGACGCTGATACGCTTGGCAGCGCTCTCATGCGGGCCGATGATGGTCACGAAAGGATTGGCTACAGACTGAAGGATAGCCAATGATGTTCCAATCACAAAAAGAGCAGCAAGGAACATTGCGTATGTCCTTGTCATCGCTGCCGGCCAGAACAGAAATGTTCCCAATGCCATAATAAAGAGTCCGATCATCGCTCCTCGCTTGTAACCAACTCTTTTCAGCAAGAATGAGGCTGGCACAGTCATGACCAGATATGCAATGTAAAATGCGAATGTTACCAGATAGGTCTGAACTCCGCTTTGGAGATCACACGCTATTTTGAAATACGGGATGAGAATTGAATTCACCCATGACACAAGACCGAATACGAAGAAAAGGCATCCGATCATTGCCAGAGAGACATAATACTGTTTTTTGTTATCCATGTGGTTCTGTTTTAGAACACAAAGATATTTATCTCATTTGGACTTTACGCAATAATATCGAAAATTTATCGTCAAATAACGCAGTTTTTACGGAATTCAGATGGCGTACATCCTTTGTACTTACGGAATATTCTGGAGACGTTGGACAAGTCATGGAAACCGACCTGATAAGCAAGTTCGTCATACGGACGCGATGTTGTCTTGATAAGGTACGCATAATGCTCTATCCGAACGTGCAGAAGATATTGATATATCGTATACTTAGTCGCTTTCTTGAAGCGCATCTCGATGCTTCGACGCGAGAGCGGAACGACGGCAAGAATCTCATCCATGCTGA
>JAEIGA010003300.1_pt1 | contig 25340 bp, 49 predicted proteins | sample 9270691 | NCBI WGS metagenome assembly JAEIGA01 (sample SAMN17057246, study PRJNA624740) | gut metagenome | biome: biome; isolation source: fecal sample | host: Bos grunniens | place: China: Xizang | collected 2019
CCTTCGTATAAAAAAAGGTAGGTTTTTCCACCTACCCTAAAGGTTTCTAATTAAGAACTAGCAACTGTTGCTGTTCCTATTAAAGTCATTTCGAAACCGAACTCACTTTCATCTTCAGCATTTCCACCTAAATCACTTAAAGATAAAGTGGCTTGTGCTTGATAAGTTGTGTAAGTTAATACGTTTGAACTTACTGAAGTTAGTAAATCAAACTTAATCATTTTGTTGTTGAATTGAGATATTGTCCCACTTGCTATTAAACTATGAACGTCTCCTAGTAAATCAATTACTCCAGCGTTATTAACGTCTAGTTTAATTGTTCCTGATAAAACTACACTAGCACCTGTAATAATCTTTCTTTGTAGACTATCACAAAATACATAGAAGTCTTTTTCTTCTAGGTCAGTATCAATAGCGATTTCACTAGCGGTGCATATTTGCGTCCAAGTTGGACTTAAACTTGTTCCAGTATTTACACATAAGTTTTTGATTAAATCTCTATTTGAAATAAACCAGTTATTCATTTTTCCTCCTTATCTACCCTATTAACAATTAGTTTCATAGTAGAAGTATAAGCAACACGTCTTATATCCATATATTCTATTGTTCTAGGGTTTGCTATTTGCTTAAAAATTAGTTGCCACGTTTGATTTAAGTATGTATGAAGTATAGATTTACCTATTAAATTACCAATTACTACTGAAGTGTCTTTTTCGTCTTTAATGTTATCTCCAAAAATCTCTATATTGTAATAATTGAATAAAGCATTGTCATTATCGAAGAATACTACTTTTTCTCCTGAAGTTTCTTGAACTACAATAACTTTTTTATCGTTATCATTAGTAGAATACTCGGCTTTAATTTTGTAATCAGGGATAATTGATGATAGGTAATCAATTAGAACTAGATTTTTGTTTTTGATATCATTTTCAGTCATTTAATCACTTCCAATTTTTATATCCTAAAGCCACGGCGTTTCCTAATATAGTTTCCTTTTGATTACGAAACTCGGTTAAAAACCAACGGCTATAAGAACGAGGGTTAGTCCAATTAGTAGTTCTTTGATCCATATTCCAAACATATTCAGCATAAGGAACTTCAGCACCTAAACTATATACTCTATCTTGTCCCTGAACTCCATACGCTAGAGATGATTTATTCAAGTCTCCAGTTCTATACGGAATATGAGGTATAGTAAAGTCTAAAGTCATACGTGCTACTCTATAAACTACTTCATCTTCAAAACTCTTTAAATTACTTCTTAATTTAGCGTCATCGTGGATAACGTCAAAATTATATTCACTCATTTAACAGCCACTATGTAATTAGCAATTTTATTCCATATCCAATTATCTTGAACGTCTAGAATAGAGTAAGTAATATTATTAAAAACTATTTGGTCTCCCTCTTTAACGTCCACAGTGTTTTTCAATACAAAGTATCCTTTTGCTTCAGGTATGGTATAGATACCGAAACGAATTGCTTGGTCTACATTATAAGGACATACAACTATGTCTACACTCTTTTTATCTTGGTCGTCATAAGGATCATTATAATTAGCACTCCTATTATTTTGAATAAGAGTTGCCTTCATACCATTTGTTAAAAACATATTTAATCACTCCAAGTCATATTCAAAGACATATTTTGATTACTTGGGTTTCCTCTATATAGATATCCATTATTAGCAAGTATTCTTAATGCTAGAGTTGAATAGTCGCTCGAAAGTTCACTTTTCATAGTCCCAGCCTCTACCTTACCTTTATAATCAATTACTGGAATATCATATTCATACATAAATCTTAATTGTTCCATAGAGGCTTGTTTAACTGGATCAGGAACAGTTGTTTCGTCCCAATTATTACGTCTAGTTAAACCTATTTGTGAATAAATCATTTCACTTACAGCCTCTATTTTCCAACTATCAGTATCGGGTATTTCGATACCGTATTTTTCTTCAAAGTCATCACTTGTAAAGAAAGTCATTTTAAGACCTCCTTTCTATTATGCTGATAATGTTTCTACTAATTTAACAATAGCGTCTTGTTTAACAACTTCAGCACCAAACATAATGTTTCCTTCGATTACGAAGTATCCAGGGAAACCAGGATAATTTCCGTTGTATTGAACGAAACTATCGAAGAAAGTATCTCCTACAACAGCGATAGGGTTAAAGAAGTATCCAATTTCTCCTGATAAATAGTTATCATTGATAGGGAATATTTCAATACCATAAGCATTAGCAACTACTCCTCTATCTACTCCTTCAACTCCAGTCATAGTTTCATATTTAAGAATTGAAGTTAAAGCACTTACTAGGTTAGCGTATTCAGTTGCACTTAAACCTAATCTATATCCGTCATATACATTTTTGTTGAATAAAGTTGCTTTTAAGTTATTTAATGCTGTAATGTATCCTTCAGCGTCTTGTGGATCCCATAGTCCTTCTCCTACTACGTCAGTAGCAAGTTTTCCAAAACCGTAAGTGTCTATTGCTTTAGCAACAGCACTGTTCTTTTGGTCGATAGCGTCAGCAATAGCATTTTCTACTCCTGATCCCATAACTAGAACAGGAACTCTTACTGAATAGTCCATTGGTAATTCAGCCAAGTTTACTTTTACTGGTGCATAAGTTGCTAGGCTTGGTGTTAAAGCGTTTGCTATTTCTTCAGTTTGTCTTACGTTAATTGTTAATGCGTTTGAGTTTAGAACTTCTATCATTGGAGTTCCAGTATTACGAACTTCTCCTATATATGCGTCATTTAACATTTTATAGAAAGAACTTTCGTATTGTAATGTTTTGTAGACTTTTTTTACTAAACCTTGTAAATCAAGTCCTATTGAATAATTTGTTGCCATTATTTAATTTCCTCCTATTTTTTTACGAATAAATCTTTTATACTTGTTTTTCTAGTGATATTTACTTCACTCACAGGAATACTTGGTTGTTGAGTAAACTTCGTTTCTTCAGGAATAACTGGTTGTGCTTTAGGCTCATCTTTTGTTGGAAAGTATGTTGCACTAAATCTCTCTTTTATTCCACTTATTGCTTTATTGTCATCTTCTTCATCAGCATAAAGCGAATTGCGTAGTTTAACTACTTCATCGAAGTATTCAGGTTTAAACCCCTGACTAATCATTTCGTTTTGGAGTTTTAAACCTCTATTAGAATTAGATAGTTCAGTATTTCTTTGTTCTAGTGCTGTGTAGTTCTTCTCTAGAGAAGTATATTTAGTTTCCAATTCAGTGAACTTACTTGTTCCTTCTTTTAATGCTTCTTCTCTAGCATTGTCTACTTCTTCACTAGGAACATATCCTTTTCTAATATCTTTTTCCAACTTTTCGAAGTTAATATCTTCGTTGGATAGTTGGATATCCTTATTTGTTAGATATTTTGAAATATCCATTTGTGATCCTCCTTATTTGTCTAGAATTATAAGAAGTATCGGGAACTCGTAAAGTTTATAGACGTTCACGGAACTGGTCTATTACCTATTTATTGCCACTACCTCTTTACGTAATTCGTCAGTTGGTAGTTGTGCCTGATAATCTTTTATCTTGCTGTTTATTCCTCTTATCTTCTTGTTGATTTCATCTACTTCATCTTCAGCCCCCATTTCACGATAGATCCTTCTATCAGTTAATAGTTCACTCTTTTTAAGAGTTAGGCTGTTTATCTTTTGTCTTATATCATATTGTTCGTTTAATTCATCTTCACTGTATTTATAAGGGTTATCTATTTTACCTCCCCAGTAAATCAATAACGAACATTTACAGTTAGGGTGTAGTAATTCTCCCTCTTGTGCTTCATCTATTCCTAAATGTTCCATTACTTCATCTCTACTTAATATTCTTCCCTGATATGCTCTACAATGTTCGCAACTAAAAGGGTGGAACGGTATATAGAACTTATCAGCACCTAACAAGTCAGCGTCATTTAAAGTTGTATTCCAAGCACTCTTTGTTAGGTTTGTATTCTCTACCATAGCCGTATAAGTGCTTAATTTAACTTGTCTTATAGGTTTACCATTACTAAAGTATGGAACTGTTTGAGAATTGTATTTAGGAACTGTTTGTTTTAAATATTCAGTCTTATTTGTTTGATATCCTGGAGAGTTTTTAGTTCTCTCGTATTGCATATTTATTAAACGTTTATATCTATCTTCCTGTGTCATTATTAGACCTAGTGCTACTAGATATAAAGCATAATTTTGTTTCTTATTTACTATTTCTTCTTCAGTTAGTTCTACATTTGCTATTTCATAGTTGTATTTATGGATCAAGTAAACATATTCTTCTATGTCATCTTGCATAAAGGTATAGTCTATCTTTCCCCATATCTTATCTAATTGTTTCTTGAAGTAGTTTTTATCTTCTCCTCTTAATAAGCATTTGAAGAATAATTCTTTTGTTTCATTTTGTAATTTTGTTATCTTTTTGTTTGTTTTAAATACTTTCTCGTCTACATAACTAGATTTCTTCATAAGTTATTTTTAAATCTTCGCTTTCCTTTTGATAGTCATTGAATAACATATCAGCGTCTATATCTTCATCAATTAACTTATTAAGAATTGGACTAACTATCTTACTTCTTACGCTATAAGGAACTCCAGTTGTTCTTTGAACGGCTTGTAATACTTGTAGTTTCTTCATATCGTCTAGTTTCTCATTATCTCCATAGTCCCAAACTAAATCTTCAGGAATAGCATTTTCTTTAACTCCAATTACCTTTTGAAGTTTAACTATATTTGCTATTAGTCGATTTATTTGAGGCTCTATTTGTTTTTTAATTGCTTCAATAGTCATTTCAGTTGTATTTGCGTTTAAATCAACTGACACTGTATTTTGGTATGTATCTTTTTCATATCCAAAAGTAGCAACGGATAGATTAGCCATTTGAATTATTTGATAATCGTAGAACTTAAAAGCATTTACATAACTTTCTACTCTTAAATCTCCCTGTAAGAATTGGAATACAAAGTGGTCTTTGTCTCCTGGAAGTAAAGTAAAGTAATCTTGTAGGTTATTTACCTCTAAAGTCTTTACTTCATACATATTGGAACTTGGTTTCCAGTTAGCCACTATATCTCCACTTTGGAAATGTTGAGTAGTTATTACTCTTGTCTTTGTTTTCTCTACTTCTTCAGCAAGAGTATTTAATAGGATCATTTCTTCATTTAGTAATTTCTCACTATCTTTGAAGAACTCTTGTCCTATATCTACGTTTACGATAACTTCGTAAGGTAGGTTATATATCTCCATATAATCGTTATCAGTTATAGCATTAAACCTACTTAAAGGTATTTCTTGCCACTTGTCGTTATCTTTCTCTAAAGCCTTGCAAGTTATTGTAGAAGTTCCGTCATCATTTATTTGGATAAATCTTTCTAAAGTGAACTTTTGTCTTTCTATTTCGAAATCTTCATATAACTTACAACTGATTATTTGGTCGTATTCTTGTTTTAGGTCGTGTATCTCACATTTGTTTAGGTTTTCTAGATATACCTTATCTCTATACTTATGTATATAGATGAACGCTTCTTTATCATATACGGCTTGTTCTAAAGCACTTGATAAACTAGGTGTTAGCCAGTTGATATCTAGTCCTTCGGTTTGTGTCATTAAATCACTACCGAAGATTTGATTTGTGATATATTTTGCTATCTTTTTAGCACTTGGAGGTAATACGTATTTATATTCCTCTTTTATGTTAGGTTTACCATTTGTTGTTCCTGGTTGTGTGATAGTTGCTCTTACTTTAATATGAGGACTTTGTAAGATATCACTTCTTATTCTTCCCTTCACTTAATCTCAACTCCTCTCTCGAATATTACTCCCCAATAGGTATTCTTCGTTTTTTCGTTATTGTCTAATAAAACTTTTGGTCTTACAGCAATAGTAAGTAGGTTAGATCCAAACAAACCCTTCTTACCAATTACTTTTATGAAGTAAACGTGTTCGGCTGGTGCTGTATCTTCATCTATTGTTAAAGTCTTAATATGAACTCCGTTATAGTAAAGGTGTAATTTCCATTTTTTCTTTTTCATATACCCTCCAACAAAAAAAGCATAGGTCGTTTAAAACACTATGCTTCATACAGCGACAGTAAGTCCTGTTTGCACTTCTAATTATAATATATCATACGTTTGTATGTTTATTTATAGTTTATTCTTTATTTTTTATAAAAATATAATGATTTTTGTATATATCATATATTTCAGTTTTTTTACAATTCTTACATATACAAGTGATCCTTAAAGGTATCTCTTGTTTTATTCCTAACTTCTCTAGATTAGATAGGTAATTCTCTATATCTATTTCACATAAGAAGCGTTTTGTTTTCTTGCACCTGATTATCATACTATTGGACTTCTATTAGTGTCTTTAAATAATTCCAGGATATATCTTGTTGCGTCTATTGAGTGGTCGAGTTCTTTAAGATAACAGTTTGTCCCCGATACTTCACTTTTTAATCTATCATACTGATAACTTTGAAACTCTATTAAACTCTCGTCTTTATTTGCTTCTTCATATTCTCCATTAGGTAAGAAATATCTTATTGTAGGTTGTGTGTATATGTAAAAATAGTCTTTATAAAATAAACTTTGTAGATACTGAACTCCGTTATCTACGCTTCCAGCACCTTTTCTTGAAATGCTATGCTGTATGTTATCTACTGTAAGTCTATTATCGAAATGTGAGGCTTCACTATCAATAACAACTTCAGTTATAGGAACGTTTGGGTATTTATCCTTCAACAATAGAAGGAATAGTCTTAATTGTAGTGAATAGTATTCAGTAGTAGGTGTATCGTTCTCTACTTTAGGATCGTGGTAATAAGTTTGTAGTCTTATTAAGCACCACCTCTTTGTTTCCTGATTATATGCTAGTGCTATTGGAACAAAAGTAGTAGGGTTTACACTACCATAATCTATTCCTATTCCTATTTCTCTTATTATAAACTTATCTATGTTGTCTACTTCATTTATCTTGTTAAATACTTTACCTTCAGCAATTACCCATTTATTGAATACCTTTTGTTCTCTTAAACTTCCTTCAGGAAAAGCATTAACGGCTTCTCTTATCTTTTCAGGTGTATCTAGAACAGGGTTATCGTATGGATAGAAGATATATTTTTTCCAGTCAGTATTATCTATATATTTTACTTTGTAAGGGTGGTTTGCGTTTCCCTCTACATTGAAACTATCAATTCTTTTTCTATATGGGTGTCCTGAATAACTCATTTGTCTACCAGGGAACTCATCAAAGGTTAATCTTAAATCTCCTGAAGTGGAATATATCCTAGCACTTTCGTCTATCCAAGTGAATATTAAAGGTTTACCTAGTATCTTGTTAAATGATAGTTTGTTATTAAAACCGAAGAAGTAAAACTTCATACCGTATAGTTCTATGTATTTATCTTGCTGACCGAACTTTAAGATATAGTCTTTTCCTTCCTTAAAGTGATATTCGTTCTCTAGGATATTTACTATATTATCTACTATATTTGACTTAACTGTGTCAGTAGTCCACCCTACTATTGCACCTATGTATTCTCTAGGTATGCTACCAAGTTTCCTTTGTTCTATCTCATAGTTCTTTATTCTTCTTGCATACTCTATTATTGCTAGAGATATAACATAGGTTTTACCTGACTGTGTAGATCCTAACACTGATATATTTGGTATGTTTTCTCCTACTATATCATTAAACAGTTGTTCTTGTTTCTTCGATAGTATCATCAGTCTCAACTTCTTTGTTTTCTTCTTCTATTTCTTTTAGTCTCTTATTTATCTTACTTACTTTTTTAGTTGTTTCTTTTTGGCACGTATCACTTGCTACGTCTTTAATGATAAGTCCTTCTTTCTCCATTTCTAATCTTTCTTTTTCATTTACGATTAGTCCATTAGAGTTTCTTACTAGAAACTTACCTCTACCTATATCTATGAACTCCATTTTTAAACCTCCTTCCATAAATCTATCTACTGAATAATCATTTCTTTCGCTTATTGTTTCTAAATCAATTCTCTTTCTCATACATAACCTTCTCTAGTTCAGTATTGTCTACTACTTTGATTACTACGTCAGGTGTAGTGCTATTTACTTCAATTTCTCCAGTTGCTTCTAGTATTGTCTTATAGTTAGTTGCATTTCCCTGTATAGCACCTTTAAGTAGACCTAGTGTAGCCATTTGTCTATATGTTAAGTTGTTTTCAGTATCTCCTATTTCATCTAACATATCTAACAATACCTTTTTCATAGTGGCTTTTTCTTTTCTTGCTAGTCCTGAAGCCTTCCCACCCATTGTTGCAATTTCTTTTTGTTCGTCTTTTGTTCGTTCACTCATTGGTATAAGATTTTTTGTTCCAGCCACTATTCCACCTCCTTATCTTTCATAACTTGATTTATTTGGAAACTTCTTCTTTAAGAATATTTCAAACTTCATTTTAGTTATGCTGTAATCATCTAATTGTTCCGTATCATTAAAACATACTATATCTTTGTTTTCATAGTTCTTGAAATTAACACTACTCTTTAAAGTGCAATAACAACTATTCTTATATGGATCTCCTAGTATTGCTTTATTACATATCTTTAATAAATCACTATACATATAAGGACATAAGTTTGTTTTATGTCTAAACTTACTATTGCTATTACGTTCTATTAACTCTTGGTAATTGTCTTTTATTATCTCTTGTTCGAAACTCTTTAATCTTGCTTCAGGTAAATGATAGAAACCATATTTAACTTTGTTAGTCATATACTTTTCTTCAAACCTTAAATTGTTATCTAATATTTGATAGAATACTTTGTCGCTTGTTGTATCATTGTTGTATAGAACATAAGGAACTCTATTGTTTGGGTGTATTGGTTTACCTTCTTTAAAGAACATATCTTCAGGAATAGGGTTTAAGAAGTAATAATCATCATCACTCATTATGTATTGTTCTCCTAGATCCTTTATGTTGCTTATATATGTTGCTATTGTCATAGCGTTAAATGTAGGTAATAACTCTTTTGGTATGTAATCTTCGTGATATACAATTCTTAATTTAGGGTTATCTTTGTTTATCCAGTCAGGAACGTGTCTTTCGTTTTGACATACTAGAAATACTTTATTTACCCACGGACAGTTCTTTTCTATTCCTCTAAACCAGTATTTAAGTGTATCCCACTCTCTAGTTCTTTCTACTCCAAAGGCTTGTCTATTACTTGCTTCAGCCTTACCTTCTTTTATCTCTTTATTTCTCCAATAATTATAATCATCTATCCATTGTTTATCATTAGGGTTTAAATAAGTCATTACTATATCTATCATTGTTTATTCCTCTTTGTTAATGAATTAGGGTTATTAGTATAATAGTATAATACCTTCTTTATATTTCCTCTTATACCTTTTCTAACTCTTTTATTAAAATCGTAATCTTCAGCCAATACTAAATCTTCATTAAATCTTTGATTACCTATTAGTTCTTTTTTATATATTGTATTCCATACACAGCAATTCCAACGTGGTGGCTCATCTTCTATAATTACTCTTAAACCTCTAAATAGGAAACTTATATAAAAATAGTCGTAATCTTCTTTAGTCTTTTCTAATATCCTAAACACATAATCTCTAGAAACTTTATCGTCAGCGTCTATAAATGCTATATACTTACCTGTTGCTATATCTAACGCTACATTACGAGGTTTACTAGCACCTCCACTATTTGTCTCCAGGTGTATTACTTTAATGTTATCTCTTTTGTATTGGTCTAATCTTTCTTCATTACAACCGTCATCAACTATTATCCACTCTACTTCTTTATTTAGTTGAGGTATTAGGATACTTGCTAAAACAGTAAAATAGTCATAGCATTTGTAATACGGAGTTATTATACTTAATTGCATATATCCACCAAACCTTTTGTTTCTAGATATATCGCTCTTGGTAAACTTACTTCGTATGGATCAGTAAATATGTTTACTTGTTTTCCTAACTCGATATCGTCAAAACTCTTTTTAGGTTTTACCAATACTTTTGTATCAGGGTTATATCTAGTTTCATTATCTAAATATCTATCCCACTCACTTTTAGGTGGTGTATATTTGAACTTCCATTTAGTCTTTAACTTCTCTACTGGGAAATCTTTAAAGTCTAAAGGTAATTTAATAGACATTGTTTCATCTATTCCTATTTCGTTATATACTGGTAAATCAGTTATTATGACAGGTTTACCTAACATTAGACTTTCTACTACACTATAACAATATGCTTCACAGTCGCTTAATTGAACTAGGAAATCACTATCAGCCATATAACTTGTTATATCTAGTCTAGGAGACATATATACTATGTTTTCGTTATCTATTACTTTTCTATCATTAGTAAATACTAACCATTGGTATTGTATTCCTTTTCTATCTAGAATACTTCCAAGTAAAGCCATACGATCCTTACCTTTTTCTCTTGTTAATCTTGTTGCACTTATTAGTTTTAATAAAGGTTTAGGTTTATCCAGTGCTACTGGGTTATATATTACTTCACAGTCTATCCCTGTTAGTTCTTTATAACTATCAGCAACTCTTTGACTTACGGCTATTGTTTTAGTGAACTTCTTATGAACTACTGGAGATATTTTAACTTCTTTATAATCGCTATGTATTATGTTTATATATTCTTTTGCTTCTACATTGTCTATTATGTCAGGGTTATACATACAAAAAAAGTTTTCACAAACTATATGTTGGTTTGTATATTTATGACACTCTATATTTTTAGATAATCTTTCTACTTGTTTAGGATCTCCAGTTTTATAGTAAACTACCATATTCTTATATAACTTTGATAGGTAATATAACCAACTTTCTACTCCACCTATTGAGTTAATTAGTTTAAAGTAGAATACATTTTTCATTTGTATTTAGCACCTATCCAGCATAAACCTACGATAGTAATACATAATATTAAAACTATTTGAACTATACTATTCATAAATACCTCCTTATAAGCACCACCTAGTTGATAAGCGTAGAAACAGGAACAACTCCAAAAGGCTTGAAACGAGTTGTAATTATTACCTACCAACTAGGTGCTACCTACAAGAGATAGCACGACATATGAAGAAAACTCCTTCATATAGTCCTAGCAAACACATATTAAGTGCTGTTTATAAGCACCATATAGATAGAACTTTGAATATATTTAATTCTACCTATATGCTACCTACAAAGGTAGCACGAATAAAAAGGGGTGATTTGTGCGTTTACAAGCACAATTCAGTTAGTAAACGGTGATTAGATTTACCAACTGAAGTCTACCTATAAACGTGTTATAGGTTATTTAAAATGTATTCTTCTATGTCTTTAACTATCTTTAAGGCTTCTTCTTTAGTTTTATAACTACCACTAAATTGTAATTGATTTGCTACGATCCAAACTTGACGAACTTTTGCTGTGCTATCTACTAGAGTAAACTTATCTTCTTCTTTTTTAGTTATTTCACTTTTTGAAACTTGTGTCTTAATCTCAATAATGTTGTAGTCATCATCTTTTATAGTTTGTTGGAATACCATTTGTTCGTATTGAGTTTTATTTAACTCTAGATAAGTGCAACTAGCATATAAAGCGTTTAAAGGTGCATATATCACATTTCCTTCTTCATCTTCATATTTAACTATGTCTTTATCTATTTTTTTAAGATTATTTAAAAACTTGTTAATGTCTTTTTTCACTTTAGACCTCCATTATTTAATTTGTCTTTTAGTTCTATATCTAACTCGTTTGAAGTTTTATAAATATCAGGAATAGCATTTATTCTCTTTAATTCTCTCCAGTATTTCTTTTCTTCTTTATCCTTTATTTTGTTTATATCTATTACTCTAGATTTGATTATTTTGAATAAAGGCTCATCTTCAGGAATACTACCAAGTTTCATAGAGAACTCATTATATCCTAACTTTAGAAAATCTACATACGATATATTTTCATATCTAGCACAGTAGAAAGCGTAAGCCTGTGCTATATCACTGTCATAAGCCAGTGTGAAAGGAGTTAATTTATGAAAGTTTTTACTTATCGCTTTCTTTTCGCTTGGGAATTGTATTTCCAGTTAATATATTTACAAAAGTTTCACTAAAACCTGATATTTCGGTTTCTTCAGTTAAACCTATATCACTTATTAGTGAAGTTAAGTCCATACCAAACAATTCATTACATTTTTTATCAAAGAACTCCATTGTTGCTTCGTTTTGGTATGCTTGTTCTAGTTCTTCTTTATTAGTGTTATCGTAGAAAGTCTTACTTCCTTCTTTTTTCTCAATAACTAGATCCTTTAATGATATTCCCTGACTAGATAATTCTTTTATCATCTTTAATCTTGCGTCTTTTACTATACTTTGCATTTCTCTTACTAAATTAACGTCTCTTTTAAACTTAAAAGATTTGTCTTTATAAGTTAGTTCTATATCATCAGTTCCAGTTTGTATAAACTCATATTTCATATTTTCTTTACCTCTTAATAACATTATTTCATATAATTTACTGACATTTCACTGACAAAAAAAGAAGTTTTTATCTAAACTTCTTAATTCTATTCCTTATCTTTTTGTTGTATATTCTCCATATAGTCCTTACGTCTTTATCATAGTATTCAGCGATTATCTCAACACTCTTACTTATTGAAGTTCCTTTTATTATTTCTTTAAATAATGATACTTCTATTCCTGTAAGGTCTTTTAAGATATCTTCTATTTCTTTTAAAGTTTCTTCTAAATCTTGGACTATTTTTTCTTGTTGTTCTATTTGTTCTTTTAAATTATGTAATCTCTTTGTTGCTATCTCGTATTCTTTTTTAGTATCAGTATAGTTGTCAATAGCAACCATTTTTTACCTCCTACAATATTAACCTTATTGATTTTTTGTTTCCGTCAAGTTCTATTTCGTTTAAACCTGTATTACCTGGTAATAACCCCATACGTTCAGCATAACTATTTTGATATTCTACAAAAGAATTGGATATACAGTAATACATTTCTTTCTTTACTATTGTTTTATGTTGGTAATCAGGTTGAAATATAATTGACTTGGTATTTATTGGCTCGTGAACGTGGCTCATTATATAACAGTCGGCTATTACTACCTGTCCCATTTTTTTGGCTTTATTTATCTTACCACCAGTTGTTTGTCCTCCACCTGATCCGTGGTATCCTGTTATAGTATATAAAAGTTTCCTTTTATCTCGTTTAACTTTATTATTACCAAAACTTAAATATAGATACCACCAACTAGGACTATATCTTTCTTCTATTCCTAACTGTTTAGCCACTAACCATAATACGTCTATTGAAGTGTCTTTTTTAATTCTTTCTTCGTGATTACCTAAACTTATTACAAGTATTTTATCTTTTATAGGCTCTAGGTATTCTATTAACTGTAATACCTGTTCCATTGGTGTCATTTCTTCTTCGTATGTATCACTCTTGCTTGTTTTAAGTGCTATATTACATAAATCTCCATTTAGGATAGTATATGTATTAGGCTCGTTCTTAATTCGTTCTAGTGCTTCTTTAAACGCTTTTGTATTTGAGTTCTTATCTCCTATATGAATATCACTTATAGGTATTATTGTTAATTTACTTATATCCACCCCTAAATCTCTTTTTATTATCTTCATTTATTAACACATTACCTACTTTCTAACAGTATTATTATGATCCATATAAATATTACTAATAATACTATTATGTCTATTTTGTTAAAATCTCTTTTAATACGTCTCATTTGGAATACCTAATAATAGTTTATTTATTTCTATTTGTTGTTCCCACATTTCTACGTTAAAGTTATCTACTTCTTCAATATTGTTTTCTAAAGTTTCTTGATTTTTGTTTAAAGTTTCCATAGCGTTTTGTAATCTTAACATACCTATTAAAATCGCTACACAAAAGAAACTTACAGCCGAACAATATACTAATAACGCTTTTTCTAAACTACTCATCTTCTTCGTTCTCCTTAATTTCTACTATTACCCAACTTTCGTAGTTGGACTTTTCTAACCAGTATTTTGACATATAAAACCAAAATGTCTCTATTTTTATATCCATTATCCTGGCTAGTTCTCTTGAAGTGCCTATATCAATAAACTTATCGCCTTTATATAGTGCATATATTTTTTTCAAACGTCTACAATTATGTTGTCAATATCGTATTTGTGTTTAACTCTATTTCTTAAATCATAGAAAGTTTTTACTGGTATAGGCTTATAAATAAATAATGTCTTATCTCTTATTCGACAGTCGTATTTATGTAATATATCTTCGAGTGTTTCGTAATATAGTAATATTTCTTTTAGTTCTTCAAACGTCATAATTTCTACCATATCTCCTTATAAAATCTACTACGGTCTTATTGTAGTGATCCAACCAAACCCTTTGTGCCTGTCTTTTAATTTCCCTATCTATTCCTATATTAAAATGAACTGATTTGTCGCTTCCTGTATGATGATAATGACATAACCATATCCAACAACCGTCTTGTTCGGCTTTCTTACGATTTGCTGTTCCAAAGAATACGTGGTGTCTTTCTAGGCTTGCACCCAAACCGCATATATAGCACTCTCTTTTAGTTTGAAGTATTGATACCATATTCCCTGGATAACTGACCTTCTAAAACTCTTATTTGAAGTTTAATAGTATTTATTGCCTCTTGATTTGCTCTATATATTGCTTCGGCTACGTCTCTTTTAAATCTCTTATCAGCAACTTCAGGAACTCCATATACAACTTGTTGTATTAAAGTGATAGCCATACCCTTTTCACTTCTTAACTTTAAAGCCTCTTGTCTTAATGTTATCTTGTAATCTCTTTCGGCTTCAGCGTAGGCTGTTCCTGTTTCTCTTAATTTCCTTAATGAGATATTCAGTTCATTTATTTTATTTTGTATCTCATTATATAGATCCATTTAATCTCCTTCTATCTCTTTACCATTTAGTAAATCTAAAATATCTTGCATACCACTGTGCCAACAGTCGTTAATATCTTTACGATTACAAAAGTTTAATCTAATATATTCTTTTACATTATTTATCCTTTGTTCTTTTCCTATTAGTTCTTCGTGTAATTCCATTATTAGTTTATCTTTACTATCCATAATTACCCAACTTTCTCACTAATAATAATTCTTGGTATTGTATCAGCGTCAATTAACTTACCATTTGCTCTTACATTTTCTACTTCTACTACTTTATCTTTAAAGTTATCTATTAAACTACTCCAGTTTTTATAATTTCTATAATTTGGAGATAAGCAAGTTTTAAATGATCCTCCAGTTTCATATTCTTTAAAATATACATAGTAGAACTTACCACCATATTTACTTTTTTGTTCCTTAACCCCTACAACTAATAATTTATTTAATAATTCCATTATTCCTCCATAAAATCATATATACTTGTTTGTCCTTCTATTATGTTTTCATCTTTTGGGATAACAGGATCTAACAATAGATTAGTTAATATAGCCTCTAACACATTTACAACAATACTATTTCCAGCCTGTTTATATAATTGAGTATTAGAATTAACCTTTTCGGCTTTATTAAAATCTTCATCATCAAACCCCATTAAACGCCAACACTCTTTAGGTGTAAGTTTTCTTATTCTTAAATTGTTCGTAATGTTCCCCCCCCCAACTACTACTCCGTAGTCCTGTCTAGTCGTAATCGTATGAATACTTTGAGGGCTTACAGTTCCTCTTTTATTACCTATGAGTGTATATACTCCGTCATATTTATATGCTTTTAAATATCCTAACTTTGTATTGTTTTTTACTTTAATATAATTATCCATTATTTACCTCAATAGCAACTTTATTATTTCCTCTAGTAGTCAATGTTAGGGATATAGAGTTTTCTTTACTTGCTCGACAGTCGCTTTCAAAAAAACCCTTTTCATACCATTGATAGTAATTATTCCTATCTATAAGGTTTATTCTCCCCCCCCCGTTGCTACTATCTACAATATGAGTTTCGTTTAGAAACGAAACTCCAGTAGTTATCGTTCCTATCACTCCACTATTATTTATTTTTTTGTTATAACTATCTATTACTGTCCCGTCTTGTAAATCTTCTTTGTTTTCATTAAGAGTATATATTAGTCTTTTGTTTTGGAACTTCTTTAAGAAATAACTTTCGTCTACATTTTCTTCTAATAAATCTTTTAATCTTAATTTAAGTTCTTGTTTTGGTGGAAACCAATATCCTTTATCAATGTCCTTCCTAATAGAAATAGTAAATACTCTTTCCCTATTTTGAGGTATTCCGTAATCTTTAGCATTTAATACCTGATAATATGAGTTGTAGCCTAACTCTTGGAGTATATCTATATACTTTATAAAATTATGTATATGATTTTTACTTAATAGGTTTTTAACATTTTCCCATATTATATATTTAGGTTTTGTCTTTTTGATTATTCTTACAGTTTCATACATTAAACTACTTCGTGTTCCTGATCCTTCATCTCCTCCACGTTGTAGTCCAGCAACTGAGAAATCTTGACAGGGACTTCCGTGAACGATTAAATCTACTTCTATATCTTTATCCCAGTCTTTTATGTCTTGAGGTTTAAAATCAGTCCCGTGCATAGCGTTGAAACTTGCAACAGCGTATTTATCTATCTCTACATAATCGGCTATTTCGTATTCTATTCCTAATCTTTCTAGTGCTTTACTACAAGCACCTATTCCACCAAATAATTCTAATATTCTAATCATTTAATACCTCCTAAAAAGGTAAAGCGTCATCTTCTATCTCTATGTCTTTAGCAAACTTCTTAAAAGGATCTTCCTTCTTTTCATCTTTAGTAGTTTTAGGTTTGTTGTTTAATAATGTTAATTTTTCACATACTACTGAAGTATCTATTCTAGGTTTACCTTCATATTCATAGTTTCTTACTTGAATACGTCCGTCTATTCCTATTAAGTCTCCTTTTTTACAGTTCTTATTTAATACTTCGGCTACTTGGTTATATAGAACTACTTTTATAAAGTCAGTTTCATATTCTCCTTTAGCGTTTTTAAATGCTCTAGGAACAGCCACGTTTATAGTAGCCACTCCCATTTCATTTTCAAAATATCTTAATTCTATATCATTACATATTCTACCTATTAAAATTACTTTATTCATTATTCTTCTCCTTAATAACTTCTACTTCTTTCTTATCCCCATTACATACAAACGCTAGTCCTGGGTTAATATCTATTTGTCTAAAATCTATTTCATCATATTTAAACTTGCGTTCTCTATTGTTGTATCTATCTACTAGTTCTTTAATATCTCTTGTTGCTTCTCTCAATTCTTCATTATTTATCATTTTTAGCACCTAGTTTCTTTTTTAGTATTGTTTTTATCTCTAGTAGTTGTTTTTCCCCCCAATATCCAGGATATACTTTTAGGATATCTTCTCTATCAAACTTCTTATCTTTTTCTTCAACTTTTTTAATTAGATCCTCTACTTCATTTTGTAAATCTATGATCCTATTTTCAGTTTCTTTTAATAACTGACAAAATCTCATATTTCTTTTATTGTCTACTATGATTAGTTCGTTGATATTTCTATCATCATCATAGTTAATATAATCTACATAAAATCTAGTTTTAGTTTCATATTTACCTTTATCGTTTAAATAAAACTCACTATCTTTTCCTTTTGGTTTCATTTGTTGTAAAGGTAATACAAATATTGACGGACTTGTATAGAGTTCTCTACCTATTCCCCAGTTTACACAAGCACGTTTGAAACTATCACTTGCCAAACCTTTTTCGGCTTCACTAAAACTTTCCGTTCCTGTATCTTCTTTAGATACCCACTCTTTTTTATCTTCATCATAAATTGAAACTACACAGTTAGCATTGTCTCTTAAATGTTCTCTTTTCCAATTAAGACAACCTACTGTCTCATCTAATATATCCATATCAACTCTAGCGTCTTTATAAAGTAATAGTGTTAGCCAATTACTTGCTATTTGTGATACTCTTACGTCTATTTCTTCTTTCTTTAATAATCTAAACTTATTCATCTTAAATCTCCTTTTTTAACTCTTTGACTTTTGCTCTTAATCTTGAGTTTTCCTTTAATAATCTATCTACTTCTTCCTGATTAGAAAGTGTATTCATAAGTGTTTCACTAACTCTACTTTGTAGGATCATTTCGAGTTCCTTTTTTTGTAATTCTAAAGTGTTTACCTTACGTTGTAATTTAAACTTATCTCTTAATGGAGATATCAATAACCTAAAAATCTTCATTAGTGAAAATCACGCTCACTTATTCCATATTCTTTATAAGGGTTAAATCTTCTAGGCTCGTAATGTTCTCTTGCATACTCCTTATAATCTTCGTGTTCTTCTTGTAGGTTATGATAAGCATATAGTAAATCATCTAACGCACTTAATATTCCTTCTACTTCAACTTGACTATCTTTAATGTCATAATCAATTTGTGTAATATCGCTTATTTCTTCTAACTTACTTAATTCACTTTTATTTAAACTAATATATATTTGTCCCATTTAATATCTTCCTCATTTCTACTTTAAAATTATTTCTTTTTTTATCTTCTTCATTTAGGTAGACCATACGTCCGCACCAGTTGCATATTACCCTTTTATATTTGTTTGTAATATTTATGCTATGACCGCAACTACACTTAACATTTACTTCTTTAAGTGCTTCAGTCATTTTCTTGTAATATTTATCTTTATTCATTTGAACTCCTTTAATATATTTTTCATTTCTTCTTGTTCTTCTTCAGTTGCACTTGCTTTAATATCTTTGTTAAACCAACTAGGAAGTTCTATATTGTCAGGGTTATGGTTTTCCCAGGTAATAACTTTTTGTTTCCAACTCTTAACTTTGTTTCCTTTATTGTCTATCCAGTTATTTACTGAATAGTAATCATAAAACTTTTTAGGATCTACATTGTTATTACGTTCCTTACAATATTCAATTACTTCTTCAAGTGTAGGTTTTTCTTTATATATTTCTTTTTTATTATTTTTATTATTATCTTTATTATTATGGTAGAAGTTTTTTTCTACCCCCCCTAGAAGATTTCTTCTACCCCCCTGGAAGTTTTTTTCTAGGGTTAAAGTAATAATTCTTTCAGTATCTTTAACTACTACTGTTTTGATATATCCTTCTCTTTCAAGATTAGATATCCAACTACTTATACTTCTAATTGATACTTCATAGAGGTCAGCGAAATATTTATTTGTCGCCCAACACTCGCCTGTTTTATTGGTAAGAGAAGTTATTTCTCCATAGAGTAGTTTTTCATTAGCCTTTAATTTTTTATCGTATCTTACCGTTGCTGGTATGATAGCGTAATAATTAGGTCTTTCTTGCATTTCTTCTCCTTATCGTGTATAATATTTCACGAAAAAACCTTATATATACCACCTAGTTATTGTTCTTTCATTGGTGGTTGGTTTTTTCATTTCCGTAGTTCAGTTTATATCGGTTAAAAGTTTGGCGACTTCGATATATCCTGGACTTTTTATTTTGATAATTCACGTTCGCAATATTCTTCACTATGTCCTCCACTAACACATTGTTTAATTCCTCTTTCGATTATTTTGTTATCTAACATTAGTAGTAATACTATTGCAATAATACATAGTGTTAATTTAACCCATAGTCTTAATTTCATCTTTTTCATATTCCTTCTTATTCCTTCCTATATATTCTTCTAATAATTTTGGACTAATATAATAACTATATTTAGATCCTGTCTTTATTGCTGTTCCTATTGGTAAAAGTCCTCTTTGTAAACCTATTCTTACAAACTGTTCGCTTTTTCCCATTAGTTTAGCAACTTCACTAACTTTAATATTCATATAATTTGTTTTCCTTTTCTCATTTATAATGTAATATTATTTTAAAAAAATATTGATATCGAAATCTTTAAATACCTCTTTAAACTTTTTAATAGTTTTAACACTAGGTTTTACTATTCCATATTCAAGTTTTTGATACATAGAATACGATATCTTTAATAAGTTAGCCATTTCTTGTTGTGTCTTTCCTATCTCCTTTCGATAGTTCATTAGTTCTTTCATTGTTGCCTCTTTTATCCTCCTTTCTTGATTATAATATAACTCATTTTAGATGAGTTGTAAATACTAAATTACATATTTGCTGTAAAAATATTGTCAGTTTACATTTTAAATGATATTTTCTTGTTATAAAAGGCGTGAGTATTATGTTTAATTATAATAAATTAAAAAGTTTGAGAAAAAACAGGAATATGTTTCAAAAGGATCTTGCTGAACTTTTAAATGTTTCAGTATCTACTGTATCTATGTGGGAAGTAGGAAGTAATCAACCTTCAGGAGACGATATTAAAAAGATAGCCAATTTATTTAATGTATCTACTGACTACCTACTAGATAATGAAGATAATAAAGTGGTTGTTAGAAATGATGAAGTATTAAAAGAAATAGCCGATAAGATAAATGATCCTTTAAATCGTGCCTTATATAAAAAAGTTGGAGAATTAAAAACTGATGAAGATAAAAAACGTGTTTATGATATTATAAACACATTTATTGATAATTCGTAGGAGGTTTATTATGAGATTACCAGTTGGATATGGAACTGTCTACAAGTTATCAGGTAAACGTAGGAAACCATACGTAGTTATGATTACTAAAGGCTGGACTGATGAAGGTAAACAATTAAAAGAAATAATAGGATACACTACTACTAAAAAAGAAGGTATAGAGTTATTAGAACAATACCATAATAACCCTTTTGATTTACAAGAAAGTAGAACTACCTTCGAGGATATCTATAATAAGTGGTATGACTGGAAGTTTAAAGATAATAACTTATCACGTAAGAGTGAAGTTAGATACACTAACGCTTATAAATACTACAATTCTATTAAAGATATACCTTTTATCGATATAAATATACTTATGATCCAAGATATAATCGATAAATGTGATAAAGGATATCATACTAAAAGCGATATTAAGAGTTTGTATTGTCAATTATATGATTATGCTAAAGTTCTTAACTTACCTGTTAAACCAATAGCAACTAAATACTTAAAGATAGGAACTTTACCTAAATCTACCCTACATAAACCTTTTACCGAAGAAGAAATAGATTTATTATGGAAAAATAGAAATGATACAATAGACCTTATCCTTATAAATATATATACTGGTATGAGACCTACTGAATTATTAAAGCCTAAAGAAGTTAATAAAGACTATATAATATCAGGAATAAAGACTACTTCAGGAATAGATAGAACAATACCAGTTCATAATCGAATAAAACCACTTTTAGAGAACTACCCTCCTAGACTTTCATATTCAGCGTATAAGAGACATTTTAACGAGGAAATGAAATACCTTCACTTATCTCATACTCCTCACGACTGTCGCCATACGTTCGCTACACGTTGCGATTTATACGGAGTTAATGAATTAGTTGTAAAATTAGTTCTAGGACATAAAATTGACGACATAACTAAAGGAGTATATACACATAAAGATTTACAAGAAATGACAAAAGAGATAAATAAGATTTGTTAGTTATGTGTTAGTTATGAAAATAATTTTACACGAACTTAACGACCTTATGTTCGATAATTTTAGACAAAAATAAAAGACACTATTTAGTGTCTCTTTTTATTAAAACCTTTATAAATAAAGGAAATAATCACATTGGTAGCGAGAGAGGGTGTCGAACCCACGACCTGACGGGTATGAACCGTCCGCTCTAGCCAACTGATTAACCACTTCCCATAAAATAAGGTTTTTAGAGGTATTTTGTTAGTTATGTGTTAGTTATTGAAAATTACGTAAACCAACAAAAAAAGACCTCCTCGGTCTTTTCGGTTTGACTATAAGAAGTTCAACCACTTACGATAGTTCTTACTATCTCAATAATAATATATCATAGACTTTTCTAATTATCTAAAGTAAAAGAGAAGTTATTTCTTTTTTAACTCCTCTATTGCTTTTCTTACAAACTCTACTTTAGTCATACCTTTTTCTTTAAGTAGTCTATCCAATTCTTCAGCCTCATCTTTATTTAGATCCACGTTGAATTGTTTTTTATTCTCTTTTCTATATTCCTGGATATACTTACTTTGATTAAACTTCTCCACTATTTTAATCTCCTCATACTAACAGCGTCTTTCTTTAAATCATCATAGTTCAATTCGTTCTCTAACGTTCCATAGGCTTTATACCACTCTAGACTATCCATTGAATTGTTATCAAAGTCTACAACCCATTTGCTTTTATCGTTTAATGTTATGATCCATTTACCTTTTTTCATCATATCTTCTAAAGCAATTATTCCCATTGTTAGACCTCCTCATATCTTATAACTTTAAATGTATAATAGTTTTCTCTATATCTATCCTTATTATAAGCACTTTGCCAAGTTTTAATGTTGTTAGTTAATCTCTTTAATACAGTGGCTTCGTCAAGATCCTTTCCTCTAGTATCACATATTATACTATCCTCATCTTTTAATTCTCCGTGTTGCCACATTTCAAAATAAACTCTATATCTTTTCATAATCTTATCTCCTTTAATATTATTGAGGGAGTGGTATTTACCACTCAACCTCATTATAATAACATATATCTTCTAGATTTCTACTATATTCGTCTTTTTCTATTGTTGTTATGTTTTTTGCATTTACAAACTTTAATGTATGCACTCCCCAGTGAATTACTAGGTCTTTGTAATACCAGTTTTGAGTATCTCTATCAATGTATCCCATTAACCAGTCTAACATTTCCTCTACATTAGCACAGTCTTGTAAACTACAACTGTATGCTTGTCCTTTACTGATTTCTTCTCCGTTATAAGAAGCAACTATGTTTAGTTTCTTTCCGTCCCCAAAGGTGCTTCCCTCTCCTTCAGGGTTGATCCATAAGTCAAGAGTTCCGTATCTCTCTTGTCTTACGCATAATGTGTTTTTTTGTTCTTTCATATTTTTCTCCTTCCGTAAGAAAGCCTCTTTTTCCTTTCTTACAATTATATCTTATCACATTACCTAGATAATGTCAAAGAAAAATTAACATTGGGTATGAAAAATGTTTTGTGTTTACATTTTTTTGTAAATTAAAAAAAGGAGATATGCTCTCCTTATCCTATATATAACTTTATTTTACCGTCTTTATATTCATACATTGGGTGTCTTACATTTAACTCCACTTGATAACCACTATATGCTTGTCCCAATAATACATAAATGTAGTTATCGGCTGTTGTAGGTAAGTCTTGAGTTAGTGGGTGTCCTCCACTTGCACTACTATATACTGGAGATAATGTCCCGTCTCCATTATCACTCATCTTTATATATACTGGTTTACCAGCCGTTAATGTAGTCGTAGTTATGTTAAATGAATATCTTAAATCAAATTGATATTGTTGCCATATTGAAGTTTTAGTTATTTCACTTCCTCCTGTTATTTCAGTTGTTGATGAATAATACCTCATATCTCCACCTATTAAGTATTTTGGACTTAATTGTGTTTTTGTTGTTCCTGTTTTATTGCTTGTTGAAGTAAAAGGACATAACTTACCTTCTTCATTTTCTACTAATAATTGGTATCTATAAATAGAAGTAGAAGCACCATTATAATAAATACCATAGTTTGTTCTTAATTGATATCCAATAGTATTAGATCCTGAAGTATCTACATAAGCATTTACCTTCCAGTTAGTTCCGTCAAAAACCATTAAGATATCACAACCGCTAGCGAAGTTAGTTGTAGTTGTAGTAGTTGCAAGTCTATATACATTTTTAGCACCAGTTGTTGTTCCGTCAGGTAAAGTTAAGTTTAATGTTGAGGCTGTTGAAGTGCTTGTTTGATTTAAGTGATAAATAATTACCTTACCAGTATATAATGTTCCATTAGAACAACCTGTATCAGTTGAAACTCCAGTCCAAGAACTTGTAGAACTTGCTTGTGTTCCTATTATATATTCAATACCTCTAGCAATACTCTTATTATTTTGTAATGTAGTAGTTAATGAATAATTAGTTAAGTTATCTACGTCTTTTGTAATAAAATTACTTACGTCAGGAATAGTTGGTTTGTTTGTTAAATCATCATAACTTCCACTAAAATTACTCTTATTATTCCAAGTTGTTTTTTCAGTATCACTTACTAATCTATGTGTGCTATCGTCAGTTAAGTCTTTTAATTCATCAGGAATAGTTGGTTTATTAGTTAAATCATTATAGTTTCCACTAAAAGTTGATTTGCTATTCCAGTTAGTTATATCACTACTTGTTATTTCTTTTGCTACGCTTGAATTAAACATTGGCTCGGTTTCGCTCGTTAAATATTGACTATGTGTGTGTTTTGGACTACTACCTAAATCGTCAGTAAACGAAGATAGAGTAGTAGGAACAGTAGGGATAACTATTCCTAAATCGCTTGTTGTTTTATTACCAACTAATTCAACATTATTGATACTAGGTTTATTATCTAGTTCTTCATAGTCAGTAGATCCACCAACCATAGTTCCCTGAAGAAGATTACCTCCTCTATCCATAAACATTTTACCTTCAGCCACGTCATTGGCTTCGGCTGTTGTTTGTGTTAGGTCTATTAAGGTATCTTCTCCATATACTACTTTATTTATTGCCATAATTACCTCCTAACCTATATAAACAGTTTTTCCATATTGATTAGGTGTTTCCCTATATGGAATAGAACTTATTTCTATATCATCAGTCATTATCTTATTATTTGTTTCTAAAGTTTGACTATTAACTTGAGGTGTTATTTCGTATGATCCACTATAATTACTTTTATGTGTCCCTTCCCCGTCAATAATACTTCCTACTAAAATAGTATCAGTTGTTAGATTACCTGTTATATTTATATCAGTTTCTAAAGTTCCAGTTATAATGTCATTTGTTAAGTTAGGTGTTATCATTATTGTATTTGGCTACCTTCAGGATAAAGAATTAACTTTTTAGCCCCTTCTTCATCATATCCTATAACAGTATATCTATCATTTAATTCAATTTCATACCAATACTCAACAGGTTTGTTTGTCATTTCTCCTATTTTAGTTTCTTCACTTGTAAAGGAAATCTCTACTTGTGTAGATCCTTCAGTTGCTTCTACTTCTTTTAGTAAAATCGCTTTTTCGTTCATTTTACCTTTGTTATAAAGAGAGAATACTACTTTATCTCCACTCTCAAAAGTGTAAGTTGTAGTTCCGTCTATTTTTAAACCTAGTTTTAAGTTTAATTCATCTCCTCTATTTACTTCTATAATAGAGTTGCTTACTTTTTGCATTTTATCC
>JAEIGA010003301.1_pt1 | contig 25330 bp, 6 predicted proteins | sample 9270691 | NCBI WGS metagenome assembly JAEIGA01 (sample SAMN17057246, study PRJNA624740) | gut metagenome | biome: biome; isolation source: fecal sample | host: Bos grunniens | place: China: Xizang | collected 2019
TAGCGCACAGGTATCTTAAATTGGTCGCTTATTCCTATCACCACGCCACCTTTAGCAGTACCGTCTAACTTCGTGATAGCCAACGAACTAACCTGCGTCGCCTTGGTAAACTGCTTCGCTTGCTCAAACGCATTTTGTCCTGTACTTCCATCCAAAACGAGCATCACATCATGCGGTGCATCAGGCACCACTTTCTGCATTACGTTCTTAATCTTGGTGAGCTCGTTCATCAAGTTTATCTTGTTGTGCAGACGTCCCGCGGTATCAATCAATACCACATCCGCATCGTTGGCTTTCGCACTTTGTAGGGTATCAAATGCTACACTTGCAGGGTCTGAACCTTGTTGCTGTTTCACTACAGGCACTCCCACGCGCTCACCCCAGATACACAGTTGCTCCACAGCGGCTGCACGGAAGGTGTCAGCAGCACCGAGATATACTTTCTTGCCTGCCATTTTGTATTGGTGTGCCAGTTTGCCGATGGTGGTTGTTTTGCCCACGCCATTCACACCTACTACCATGATTACATATGGTTTGCAGGGTAACTCGTCTTGAAAATCAGCCACTTGCATGCTGTTGTTTTCTGCGAGCAAACCTGCTACTTCGTCCACTAAGAGGGTATTAAGTTCTGCCGTGCCGAGGTATTTATCTCGCTTTACGCGTTCTTGCACGCGTTCAATGATGCGTAGGGTGGTATCCACACCCACGTCAGAGGTGATGAGTGCCTCTTCTAGATTGTCTAGCACATCATCATCTATAGTGGATTTACCGGCAATTGCACGACCAATCTTACTAAGTACAGACTCTTTTGTTTTTTCTAAACCTTTGTCTAATGTTTCTTTCTTTTCTTTTCCGAATAATCCAAAAAATGCCATATTCTTTAATCTTTAATCTCTAATTTTTTAACCTTTAATCTCATTACCTTTCTTAATACATAACTCAAACCAAACGTACTCAATATACCCAACGCTATTACTATGTATAATTGTACGTCTATGCTCGCACCCAATTGCCATACTGCCCACCAAATACCTACTATCAACAAATTGATACTCAGTATAGTACAAGTTACTTGCAGGTGGCTCAAGTTGTGTTCTAGGAATAGGTGATGCAGGTGTGTTTTATCGGCTGCAAAAGGGGAAACTTTTCGGCAAATACGCTCTATCATTACGCGTAATGTGTCGAATACAGGGATACTCATTACGGCTAAGCAAAATGCCACTAATCCCATGTTTTTTTCTACCAATTTGTCACAGGGTGATTCTGTGGAAAGGAGTTGGAATACGGCCATCGTTAATATTGCGCCAATCATCAGTGTACCACCATCGCCAATAAACATCTTCTTTTCGGTGCTAAATACATTATAGCAAAAGAATGGTACGATAGCGGCTGCCATAATTATAAGCATTCCGCCTAAAAGCCAGTTGCCACTTGCCAAAAATACGATAGCAAAAAGCGTACAGCTCATTATTCCGAACCCAGATGAATAGCCATCAATACCATCTATTAGGTTGATGCTATTGATAATCCCTACGCCCGCTAATATGCTAAGTACCAATGCAATAGTGGTCTGTATTTGTTGAATCTGCCACAGACCATGTAGGTCGTTAATCATTTCTGGGGTGATCCATATGTATAACCCTACGATTGCTATTTCTATCACAAATCGAAATACTACGGAGAGGTTGTAAATATCATCCAATACACCCACTATAAGTAGCATGCATATGAATAGGATTGGTGCATGCAGACTCCCACTCGTGATGTATATATCGTATATCAGTGTGGGGAATATCATCGCTAAGGCTATTACCACGCCTCCGAGTAGAGGTACGGGTGTTTTCTGCAATTTGCGATGGTTCGGGTTATCTACAATGTTTTTGGCTTGTGCATAGCGATATATTATTGGGTATATCCCCCATGAAAATAATAGTGCTGCTAATGCCGCAAGTGATATAAGTATAGTAGGATTCACGTATGAAATGTGCTATTTTTAATTCAACTTGCAAAGGTACAACAAAAAATGCAAATATGCAAGAAAATTGTACGAAAGTTCACTTTCAAGTGTGATTTTCTTGCATATTTGCTGCATTATGCGATCTTATAATTGGTAGATTGTTTGTTGAGGTGTTTCTTAGAAGAGAGGAAAGGCAGTTGCAATATCCATATGTCAAGTAAATACTTTTTTATTAAAAAAGTGTTTGAAATTTTGTCATGTTAAAAAAAAGTAGTAATTTTGCACGATTTTTGTATCGTGGGTACTATGCATTATTTGCAAATTGTACATTGTTTCCTCGCTACAAACTTATTTAGTTTGTTGATTTTTAAGGTGTTAAATAAAGAAAGAATTGTAAAATGAGAGTTAACTCAAATATGTTAATGGGCTTAGTCCTATGCATGGTGCTGTTTGGAGGCGTTGCGTTTCTCACAAGGATAAATAAAGGGCAGCATGTTTGGACTCCCAATGATATCTATAGTAGCATAGGTGGCTCGTCGTATTCTACTGCCAATGTCCCTACATCAACTGCATCTAACTCAGGTATGACTTTGTCTTTGCGGAGTAGTCGTCCTCTCTTGTCTTCTGCTCGTCGCACGACTTCGTCGGTTATTTCATACGCGCCCGCGCAATATTTGCCTGTTGCCAATACCCAATATCCAATAGGCGGAACACCGTCCTATAGTTCCAATGGAGCATCCGCTCTTTATACCACTTCTGGTGCTACTGTCAAATCTTTCGGTGGGGGTGGTGATTTTGCGAGTGTGTCTATATCGGGCGGTGTAGTGAGTGGTAATTCTTCCTCCTCGCCTAATAATCTCGGTACCTTATCTCCTAATATCCCTTCTCTTCTGGCTTATTATCCGCAACCAACAAAGTCTTTTGCTGGCTCACAGTTTCCAGCCATGTCATCTCAATTACAGGCAATAGGAGCAAATTCTGTTGGCTATGGTGTCTCAAGTCCTTTGGGTATACGTGGTAGAAGAGATGCTTCTTCTATGGGGGGGAATCTAAACGATTGGGTGCAAAGTCTTATTGGTAATGGTGATTATTGGTCTTATAATATCGATGGAATTGATTATTTTGATTATGAAAAACTTCGTGAATTATATAATGCGGCTATTGCCAATGGAGATTTGCCTGAAGGTGTGACTTGGGAAGAATTTCTTTCTTGGTTTGGTGACCAATCAGGTCGTTATGCCTTCCCTATTCCAAGTGGTGTGTGGTTTATGTGCCTCTTGGCATTGGGTTATGGACTGTATATTGCATATCGCAGAAAACAAAAAGTAGTAAACTCTATAAAAACTAGATAGTATGAAAAAGTTCTTTTTAGTTATTTTGTGTGTAATTAGTGCGTTAACACTCTCGGCTCAAACTCCTGATGGTTTGACTTGTGAAACGGCTATTCCTGTTAATAGCAGCTATATTGGTTCTATTCCTGCTCCTGGTACATACTATTTTACCGCATGGACATATGATCTTCCTTTAACTTGCTATTTCTATCCAGAGGATGAAAATGTTACTGAGTTGTATTTAGATATAGATTTCTCTTGCACCCCCGGAGTGTATGAGGATCCTAATATCCAAGAACTCCTAGATGAGACAATGGGATGGGGTATAAAGGTACCTATGCGTTTTGACAACTTTAAGGAAGATGAGGATAGTAATGGGAGAAAATATTATTATTTGTCGGTTTCTGAAGACTATCGAGAGTTGATGGCCAATTTTGGCATTACGTACGATGTGCAAGCTTTCGTAAGAGTGGTAACGTCTAGCAAAGGTAATATTGCGATGACTCCTGATGCTACATTCCGTAATTGTGTAGAAAGTTCAGAATGGTTGACGTTACCATCCAGCGTTAAGGTAGATCTTTTGAGTGGTAACGACTCTTACGTTCTACCATTGGTTGAATGGGCTAATGATAGTGTACGTTTTGTATGGAATGGTACATCAGCCCCTGTACAAGTATGGATAGGTGATGAGTGTGAATTTGATTTGTCATTGTCTGGAGAGAATGCTGCAATTAATATGTTTGAACTACAACCTGATGCTGGCAATGGTGAGAATGTCTATGTGATGTCTAAAAAGGAAATTATAGACTTTGTCAATTCTTACGAGAAGGGTGGTATTTATTATGTGCGTTTTGTGTCTGTTGAAGATGCAGAGTTGATTGTCGAGAAACAACCTATATCAGGTCCTATGGCAGATGCGATTCGTTTAGAAGTGAATGAGAGTGCTAAGGTTACTGCAAATGACGCAGAACAAGTGTACTATTTCCCTATAGATTGGAAAAAGCGCAATATTCAATTCGTATCATCGGTTAATACTCCTGTAAAGGCGTATTTTGCAACAGATGTAGTCTTTGAAGCAAATAATTCTGAATCTAAATTGATTGCGACTGAAGATTTTGTAAACCAAGGTGGAGAAATGCTGTTGTCGCTATCTGAGAAGGAACTAACAACCCTCTGTGAAGCTGTTATCGGTGATTTTGTATTTGTGAAGTTTGTGGCGAATAAAGCCACGACTGTTACTCCTTTGTATTGGGATGCTTGTCCATGCGCTAAGGCATCTAGTGAGGTTTATACGGAAGATTATGTTGAAATACCACGTCGTAATACTACACCAGTATGGCGTGTTTATTACGATGATTGGAAAAAATACGATGTACAACTTTATTGGGAAGGTTCATCAAGTCTAAAGATGTATCTTCTTGATACATGTTCAGGCTCGCTTGCTACATCTGGAGGAAGTACAGTGTTGTATCATCAATTTGTCGTTAAGAGTGGTAAAACTGATACATTGACTATTACTTCCGATCAATGGAAATCATGGGCAGACCGCGTTTCTGAAGATGGTTACTTATATCTTCGCTTTAATGCGAATAGTGTAGGTAATCTATCCGTAACTTCTACTTTGGTGGATATCCCTGTTGTTCCTTCCTCTCCTTGCGTAGAGGCTAGTCTGCTCATCAATAACGGTGACCAACTCACCCTTAACCTAGATAGTGCGTTCACTATCTATCGTATTGAGTATGCTGCTTGGAAAGATAAGGGAATCTCTCTGTCTTGGGCAGGTACAACTGACTTGCATACCTTCGTGGCAGAGACCTGCAACTTCGCTGTAGCACCTTATAACAAACACGTGCACGTGTACGTACCTGTGCAAGGCAAGTATACCCTCGATGCTGCGGCTATGGCTGAGTTGGCTGAGTACGTGGACGAAGATGGCTATCTCTACATCCGCTTCCTTACCGAGAAAGAGGGTGTATTGACTGTGAAGTAAATCTCAACTCCCCTCCTGGAGGGGCAGGGGTAGGCTTGCCTATTTTATGCCCCTTACTCGCCCCTTATCTCCATCGGAACCTGATCGGAACCTGATCGGAACCTGATCGGAACCTCATCGGAACCTGACCGAAAGATGCATAAGGGATAAGCATAGGATATATAGGATACATATTGGATATATTAGGGATGATATAGGTAAGTATGTGGAATAACATAGTAATCACATACTAATCACATACTAATCACATAGTACAGGTAAGAACCTATATGAACAAAATAAGCCGCTAGCGCAGCGGTCATAAAATAGTTTAGAGCGAAGCGATGAGACCATTACCTATAGCCAATCGCCTATAGCCAATTGCCAAAGCAACACTCTACACTATACACCGCTCGCCTGCGAGCAAAAACAAGAATATTATTAACAACCAACATAACGCAGCTCAGCTGCATGCAACGCGAAGCATACAACGTGAGCACAGCGTAACAAAAAAGCTTATGAAAAAAATATTGTCAACATTAGTAATGTGTCTAATCCTCGGAGTGAGTTATTTGCATGCTGAAGTTACTATAACGGCGAAAGCGGTTATATATGACCAAACAAAGTCCAATGCTGAACGTGTTTCTGGTGGCGGAACCGTGCAAGCACATATCGTTACAAATGATGGCTGGCTATATGATACTTGGGGGTCTGGTTCTGAAGGGGTGACTTCTTCAATATCTTCTAGTGAGAGCAATCCATCATATTCTGCAGATGTTAAAACTACAAACGAAGGATATTATTTTTATCAATGGGAAGAAGAGAATGGAACGAAAATTACACAAAAGAGTAATAGTACAAGTATAAAAGACACAAAAATATCATCCAGTAAAACAGTTTACGCAGTATATAAACCTGTTACCGTAGACAATGCCAACAACGGTACTATTTCTGTAACGGATATAACGCCTGCAACACAGGAAGGAACTGTTACTTTTAATGTTACAGGTGCTGACAATATCAATGACTTTCATACACCTACTATTTTGGGTGAAGGATTTGCATATAAGAGCATGTCTTATGCTAACAATGTTATCACAGTCACAGTCACTTATACTGTTCAAAATAAAGATAATGTAAACGGAGATCCTAAGCAAAACTACTCTGCTACAGTTACGCTGCGCTCTAAAGGTGACGCTGATGGTACACAAGCTAAACAAGCCACTATCACTGCAACTGAGAGCTTAAAACCAGCATTTACCATACCTGCTACTTTAGATCTTACACCTGATGCTCCTGCCTTGACAGCAGCGCCAGCACAGAAACCATTTACTATAACACCAACTAACCAAGTGGCTGCGAATGCCAGTTGGGATGCTACTTTGCCACAAGAGGCAAAAGACCTTGGCTTTAGTGTGGAGACTTCTGCTACAACGGTAACTGTGAATTTTACTCCAAAAGACAATGATTATCAAGAAGGTTTGACTGCTACATTATCTATAACGGGTAGTTATACAGATATCAATGAAAAAATTATTACCAATACTCAAAGCGTCTCTCTTTCTGCAGACAAAGGTTCTGCGGTAAAGATTAATGGAACAACAACTGCTTCGTACGATTTTGGAACAAAAGAATATACAGATCAGGCATATACGCATGATCTATCTTATGCTTCCAATATTAGTAATGGATTGACCCATTCATGGGTTAATGGCAATTTCATGCATACAATCAGTGGCAGTGCTATCACTATTACCTTGCCTAATACATTAATCCCTGGTGATTATAGCGACAAGTTGAGTGTGAAGTATGATGAGACTGAAGTAGCATCTCTTGCTGCTTCAGCAAAAGTGCGTCTTGCTCAACCGCAAATAGAATCCAAGGTGTATATGTCACAAGTCTTGCTCACTTGGAAAAACGTATATGGAGCAAAACAATATATTCTCAAGAGTGGCGAAACGGTAATTGATATTTCTGATGTGATGACCTCAGAGACAATTGCTACTGCATCCACTTCTGCTAGTCATACACGCTCCTATAGTAAAATGATTACTGCTATCAGTGATGTTCCTTTATCTACAGGCACTGAATACCCATTCACTTTGACGGTGGTATATGGTGATGATGTAAATAATGTCAATGATGATACTAAGATAAGTTCAACGACTATCACCGCTACCCCTACTGCTACTACTACCATCACGGCTGGTGATGTGCCTCTTTTAGGTATATATACAGGTACTGAAAAAGCAGGTGCATATCCTTATCATAAAGATGGAAAGCGTTTGGTTGATCTTTCTGCTGCATTTAAAGATGGTAAGGCTATTTTTGACCAATTGTTCATCTTCGGTTTGACCATAGGAGATGCAAATGATGTGATTCATGTGCCAGAAAAGACAACAAACTCTAATGCGGTTACGCCATGTTATATTTACAATAAGAGTGGGGATAATTATGTGCTTGATCAAACGATTGAGAATGTCAATGTAGCGGATAAACCAGATGCGTTTATTATCACGGCTGCCGGACAAAAGATATACTTTACAGGTTATGCACCATACGCATCATGTGGTTATACTTGGGAGGAGAATGGTGTGTTCTATATAAAAGGAAGTAATAATATAGATATCTATTTGAATGATTTTGAATTGTATGCGCGTCATAAGACGTCAGTAGGTAATTATCCTGAAACAAAGACGTTTGAGGTAAATAAAGACAATGTAGCATCTTATCTTGGTAAGGATGAATTTGAACTTGATATGACCATCATACCATTTCAGTTTAATAGTATAAATGTATATTCTCAAGGTAGTGGTGCTGCTTTTTGTTTTTATCCAAATACTAATAATTTTTGTGCTAATATTCACTTATCTGGTGATAATGTACTACAGTCAGCAAGAGGAATGGATGTACATGTGAATGTTAGTGTAGGTTTAACTATGGATGATACAGCAGATCAGCATTCTGCTCCAATTCAAATTATACATGATAAAAACTCCAAAAGCAGAAGTACAACTTTGACTATTGATGATAAGTGGGTCTCAGGGGATAGAACAAATGGTGTGCTTGATCTAGCAAGGATAGATTATCGTCATGCTCCAACAATTGATTTGGGAAATGAAAAGACTACCCTGATATTTGATGGTGGACAAATATATTTATCTAACTCCTTTAATACTTCTAGTACGTATTCAGTATCATATGCGATCTCATATCGTTATTATTCTATCAAAGATGGAATGGCTAAGATGTATGGATTAGGTAGTGATCAACCTGGTGGAACGGTGTTGTTTAAAGATGGTACGATAGAATGTAAGCCTCTCAAAGATGCAGTAATCAACGCTAATGAAACAGCAAAGGCTATATTCAAGAATTTGTTCCACAATGCTAGCTCAATGAAATGTCCTGCTAATACTAAAATTGATGGTGGTACATTTAATTGTGATGTATTAGCATGTAATAGTAGTACATCTAAAGGCGGTTCTCCTACCAATAGCAATGATTCCCCTTTGTGTATGGTGGATGTGCCTGTCCAGAGTCAATTGGCAAATGGACTAGTTGAAACATTAGTTGATAATTGGATGGATTATGCTGATGCAAATGGTGCCAATACCAATATCTTGGGTTATTATGGAATACAGAGTATGACTCCAGAACAAATAACAGATGAAAATGGCGAGCCATTACTAGTGGTTCATATGATGTTGCCAAGTAATGATATTTGTTTTAAAGAGGAAATTACAACGCATTGGGTTATGTGTTATCCCCAGCTCAGTATCACTACAAATCAAGATCTTGCAGCTGGTGGCGAGTTAGGAGGCGATAAAGAGGTGCCATTCTCTATTCAAACTGATGATGATACGAAATTGGTAACTATTGAGAAAACATCTAAGTTCTTATTTGCTTCAATGGACGATATTACCATCAATGCTGTAAGCACTTATTCTGCTCCAGGTAATTCAACAGATATTGAGTTGTTGGATGGTGGTTTTCCTGCTAATATCCTTAATGAGGAAGAGTATGTTATCTACGACAAAGTATATATGTTGATGCCTTTAGTAGCCAACGAATGGAAACTATTCTCTCCTCCGTTTGATATATCCAATGTTTATGTAATTGAATCATACCCAGAGAATAAACTTATTGAAAAATTTAGTAATGGAGCAACAGATAAAAAAGGTAATCCTATAATTACTGGTGATAAGATAGCTGAGGCTCGAGAAGCTCAAGCTCATAGAATGATAGATATGTTATATCATTGGATTTGGGAGAATGATGCCACAGGAGGTAATTCTGATGTGTGGTCTAATCGTAAAGGTTATCCGGCAATGGGACATCTTTATTCAGTTGGTACGTTTATGCAATCTTGGTATGATATGTATGATGCTTCAGAACGACCTGTAATAGAGCAACTATATCATTATAAATCTAATAACGAAGGTTATCCTAAGGGTATGAGTAGATGGGATGCAAACTTCTACCTTTATGAGGTGGATGGTGAATCTTGGGTTATAGATGAAAATGGTTTGCAAACTAGTTGGAAGGAAGTACCTACTATATCAACTCCTCGCGATATCAAAGGTACCAATAATGTAATTATGGAGAAAGGACATGTGTACTCAATGTCATTCCCTTATACTATTGTTAATAGTCAGATACATAATCCTGCTACTGTTTGGGATTATTGGACAGGTAAATATATATTGTTGGAGGGATATCCATCTGCGGAAACCACTATTGATAGTGATGGTGATGGTATTTTGGATTCTAGGGGACAAAAGATTGCTGGCTTCAATGCTATGGATGATATTATGGAAGAATATATAGAGCCAGGTAAAGCTGTAGTTCGCGGTAACTATACATTTAGTTCAAATGAAGTAAGTTCCGACAATGTTTTTGTGATCAATGGAAATAACGAAAATGAGTATCAGACAGCATATGATCATAATGTTTTTGTTAATTATGAAACAGCGTGGTTGTATCCTGCGGAGTGTTTTGTCTATGCTAATGCTCCCGCATCGTCTTTTGGTATGCCTCGTCGTATTGCATCTGTCAATCCACAATCTGGTGAAATTACTTATCGCGACGAAACTACAACTTCCACACCTACCATCGCTGGTAACAACCAAATGTTCGTTTATAACATCGCAGGTGGAGTAGGCATTGTGCCTGTTGTTGCGCAACAAGTAAGCATATACAATGCTGCTGGACAATTGGTTACATCTGAGTACCTAACCGATGAAGTACATATCTCACTCCCAACAGGTATCTACCTTATCGCTGGTGCAAGAGATCAATTCAAAGCAGTAGTGAAGTAATCTTTGTCTAGTGGACGGCATTCGCCTACGGTTTATAGAACGCTGTGCTGCTAACTTAAAAACAAATCAAAAATCGCAGAAAGAGAAAATATTTCTGCGATTTTTTGAAAAATAAACAATCATTTTATGAACAAATATCGTCTATTATTATCATTCCTATTGTTAGCTTCTACCTCTACACTTTTTGCTCAAATACCAGAAGATTGTGCCGACCGTCAGCAAACCAACGGCTGGCCAGAATTTTATTGCGACTGTAAATATACAGCCGAAGATTTTATACTTCCATTGGATATCCAAATATCGGATACTAGATGGTTCAAAGGTAAAATATCTGATCTTGCACAAGGCATTTCTGCTTACCTCAATTCAGATTGCCCAATGAAGTTCGAAGTGTATCCTTTCTGTACTTCGAAAACCCCAGAGTATGAAAAAATCTTCGAGCAAAACCAAGCAAATACCATTGATGGTACAAGCATTAAGCAAAGACTTGAAGATGCTGGCTATGGATCTGCAGATGGAACCTTCTACATAAGTATATCTCCTATCGTTGGCTTAGGTGGGCGACTCATTCTTCGCTCGGAAGAAGATGGCATGCCTTCTTCTTGTGATGACCCGCTACATATCTTTCCTGGAATGTCGCTTTATAGTACACAGCCTACCGATGTATATGTTATTGATCCAAGCAATATAGCCGAAACTACCGATATTATTATTCATTGGGATGCAGATAGCAACACTCCATGTGACCTTCAAATTACATCCAACTCTTGTAATGGACCAATCATGGCGGAAGTGACTTTAGATGCAACCAATAGCTGCTATACTTTCACCGCAGAAACATTAGATGAGGCATGGTTCAATGATGAGAAATTCTATCTACATTTCTCTCACTCCACTAACACCGCTGGTTTTGTGCGTTGTCTTGTACCAGAATATACTGCTGTATACAAGGATACTACAATCTGTCAGGGGATGGGAGTACAAGTAGGGGATACGTCCCTTACGCAAACGACCACTTATCTGCTAGATACTGTGTTCTTGCACATAAATAAGTATAAAGTTAACTATCTTAATGTCCATGTACTAGCACCGGAAATCCAATACGACACCCTCTCTCTCAAAGCGACTCAATTACCTTATATCTACAAACAACAAAGTATTACCGAGTTTCGTGATTACGACTTGTTGCTGTCATATGAGGATAACTGCGACGAACATATAGCACTACACGTACAGCACCACATTGATACATTACGTCATACCATTGACTCAACCATTTGTTTTGGAGGAACATTCAAGCGAGGAGAAAAAATCTATAAAAACGATATCACGTTTGTCGACACAGTCGCTGTCAATCAAGATACGATCTCTATCACTACGCTCAATGTGCTATTTGATAAAGAACCTACGATATATTACGATACACTTGCACTCAAATCAACCGAATTGTCGAAACCATATCGCTATAGATTACCTAATGGGAATGCCGAAACGATAACTGCGTTTGGACAATACAAATTTACCTACGAAAACCCTCCTTGTCAGGAGCAATTGCTATTATACGTATACCACCAAATAGACACAATTTACCAGATTGTAGATACTACCTTATGTACCAATACAAGTTTTCTCTACAATGATACACTAAATATCACCTCTGATACTGCTTTTGTTGATTCTATTTGGCTAAATCAAGACGCACTATATATAGCTGACATCCAAGTGCATTTTGCCATTGATCAGCTACAGTACGATACGCTATATCTCAAAACAACGGATTTTCCATACCTTTATCGAAAACAGCAACTCGTCACACTTGATCAGCTAAACACCGAATTGGATGTATATCTTCAATTCAACAATGCTTGCGACGAACACTATCGCTTGTACATCCGTCATAGAGTAGATACCATCTATCCTGTTATAGACACTACTATTTGTCAAGGGCGTATCTATGATTATAGCCAATCATTGCATATCCTATCGGACACGTCATTTGTTGATTCTTGTTTCCTTAATGCAGATACATTCCAAATTATCTCCGTCCATGCACAATTCTCCGTACCTGAATTGCGTTATGACACATTGCAACTTAAGAAAGCAGACGTACCATATCTTTATTTCGACCAATATACTATCGCCGACTTCGGTGACTATGAATTTATCCTACAGCGCACGGACCTATGCGACGAATATGTCCGCTTGCATGTGATGCATCAGATAGATACTATTTATGCTACTATGGATACTACCATTTGTCAGGGAAAGACCTTCTCGCACGATGGCAAGGTCTACACATCCAATACCACTTTGTGTACTGAGGAATGGCTAAATGAGGATACCTACCAGATTACTACGATTAATCTCATGTTCGCTGCGCCAGAGTGGCAACGTGATACACTTTATCTCAAGATAGCAGATTTGCCTTATAGCTATCAAGAACAGCAGACAATTACTGATTTTGGCGACTATAATTTTATATTACACCGCGATGGGAGCTGCGACGAACAAATTCTCTTGCACGTATCTCACAAAATAGATACTATCTATACCGTGTTAGATACAACTATCTGTCAGGGCAAGACCTTCTTGCACGATGGAAAAACCTACACATCCAATACAATTTTGTATGCCAATGATTGGCTCAATGATGATACCTATCATATTACCACTATACACCTTTCATTCACAACTCCTGAGTTGCAACGTGATACATTGTATCTTAAGACCACAGATTTGCCTTATACCTATCGTGAATACTTCACTATCCCAGCTGATGGACTGAATCAAGAGCATGAGTTCAAACTCAATATACCTGATGCCTGCAACGAGCATTATCTGATCTATGCAAAGCATCATGTTGATACGATTTACCAAATAGTAGATTCTATCCTATGTTATGGCACATATTCTTATGAGTACGAAGGGAAATATTATACCAAAGAACAGTCGTTTACTAAATATATACAGGTAAATCCAGACACACTACTTGTTGATATACATAACTTCTACATTGATACAGAACCTTCAGTTATATACGATACACTCACCCTTGAAGTTTCACAATTTCCTTATGAATATCCATTGCCTGATTACAGCGAACTGATAATCAATAACTATGGCGAGTATGAGCAAGAATATGAAAATTATGAAACTTGGTGTGTCGAAATCATACTCCTAACGGTAAAACCCGAAGATTCTAATATTACGACATCTGTATCCAATTTGCCTGTCACTAAACGTGCGCAGCTGGTAATGCAAGAGGGTAGGGTATACATCATTCTCGGGAATAATCGTTTTACATTATTAGGCGAACGCATTCAGTAGCGCCTGTATGCCCCCCCCCCCCCCAAAAAAAAAATACATGGATACTTGCAATCAGTATTATTCATACAAGGACCGCTTTTGAAGCGGTCTTTTTTTATTCTGTCAAGCAAAATTGACAAATAATAAAAAATATTTATATTTTTATTATATAAATCGAAAAATACTTGTATAATCAAAAAAAAAATAGTAATTTTGCAGGTTGAATTATAGTGCGTAATTTGTTCTTGACAAAAGAACGGTTGGCATAAAGAAGAATATTAACGATAAAAATATAAAAAAATGCGTAAATTTTTACTATCTACCGTTGCGTTATTAGTAGCAGTTTCTATGATGGCTGTTGGTAATAATAGCGGTGCAAACCAAACTAATGCAATTGATTTTGATTGGGATGGTACTTATATTCATCAGGCAAATAATACTTCTTGGTATAGTATAAAGCTATCTGAATTGAATAAAGAGGCTGACGACCCTACAGTAGCGCTTTATTTGACCAATCTCACGAATGAATTGGCTAATGTGAAATTGTCTGGAAATGCGGTGCTTGAATTCCCATACCCAATCTCATTATTTGTCGATAAAATCGATTTGTTGCAGTATGCAGGTAATAATGCTACTGCGACATACGATATTGAGGGAAAAAAGCATGTGGTTTGGACTATGCCAACTGCCTATGACCTTTCGGGTATTTCCGATGCAAAGGTTCGAGATGCACTCGCACAAGTATTTGGAGATATTACCAATGTGTCTTTGATTCAGTTGGTTGAGTTTGGCTTGAGCAATGTCTATTTGGAAGTTTACTCAAGCAAGCAAATCGCGATTGCGGCAGATGTGTATGAGACTTCTGAAATCGTAGACGATGCTTGTACCAAAGCAATTGACTTCAACTGGGCGGGCGAAACTGTAGAACCAGGCGAGACATGGTTTTATCTTGACCTCAATGAGGTGAAGAATAGCGATAAGAAACTCAACTTTGTGGTTGAGAATCCTAGCGCTGTTGAGGCGAATGTGACCTTCGACCTTTTTGCGGACTGCCCTGCTAGTGCAATACTACTAGACTATGATTGGACGATCCTTGCTGGTACTGAGGTAAAAGAAGCTCTCGGAAGATTCTTCCTTGACCAGATGACTCGTGACTATGTCTATCTTAAGTTAACTACTGATCAATCTGTTAAGCTGAGTGCGGAAGAAGAGGTGCTACCTCCCCCTGTGGAACTCTTCAACCCATCTACAGCGCCTGTCTTGGAGGTAGGCAAGGAATATGTACTCAATGCAGAGACCGTTTTTAAACTAGATTTGGATGCGCTGAAAGCACCTAAGGGATACAAAACGGTATGTCATATTCGCAATACCAATGACGAAGCTGTTAATCTCAAGCAAGAAATAGCATTCGCCACGCCAGTTACATCTAACAACGTGCAAGAGAAGAACTTGCTTGTGGCAAGTGGTGCTACATTGGATATCAATGTTCCTAATAAGCAAATTGAGAGCGTTAAGAGTGATGTTGCATACTTCCGCTTGACTGTTGCGAAGACTTTGACTCTTTGGATGGAGCATGTGAAGATAGAGACTTCTACCACAACTCCTTCTACTCCTGCTATCCTCGCTCCTTCTTGCGAAGATAGCTATGCGTTTGATTGGAATACTACTATTAAGCAAAAAGCACTTACAACCAAATGGTATGAATTAGATATTGCTCCGCTCAAAAAGAATAAAGAGCATGTGCAACTTGATTTCACCAACCATTCTGATTCTATGGTAGTGGTGGTCGGGTCAATTATGTTGGATTGCAACTCTAAAGATACTATTCCATTGATTTGCCCTATTCCTGCGGGTATGCAAATTAGTAAGGTTTTAGATTATAGTTTGCTAGCAGCTTCTCCGCTAGAGAAAGTGTATGTGTCAATCACGGTGGTGCCTACTACGGTTAAGGAATTGAGTGAACTAGCATCTATAAGATCAAAAGAAGATTTAAAGGGACTTGTCTCTTTGAATTTGGGTGCTGAGATTCAGCTGAAAGCAACCAAATCTTCTGCATTGGTAGACCCTACATATTGTGAATCAACTTACCAAAACCTCGAAAAAGGCAAGGAATATAACCTTGAAGCGGGTGTGACAAAGTGGTATAGGGTAACCGACGAGTTCGTAAAGAATGATTTAGGACTCTTGGAGCAACTTACTATTTTTAATCAAGGTCAGAAGGATGCCAACGTTACATTGGGTGTAACACTCGATTGCAAGTATGGTATTTGCACTACAATCAATCAGAAAGTGCCTAGATGGTTTGATATTACTTCGTACTACCCTAGCGGACTATTCCATTTGGTGGATGCTATCGTTGCAGATGAGATAACGGAATTCTATCTTTCTATCACTTCCGATCAACCAATGCTCTTTGGTTTTGATTTGGATTATGGTACAATGCTCGGCTGCGATGATGCGCGAGAGTTTGATTGGACAAATGGCGCTGTGATAGAGAAGGGGGATGCGCAATGGCTTAGCTTTGACATTTCTTCTGTTAAGCAAAATAAGCAACAAGTACGCTTGACCTTGACCAACGAGTCCAATTCATTGGCATGGGTGGCTATGATGGTATCATTGACTTGCCCATTCGATGTGGCTCTACCAATGATATTCCCTATTCCTGCTGGCATGAGCATTGATAAGGTGGTGGATTATAGTTATTTTGCTTCCACTAAGTTGGATCAATTATATGTAGCTTTGATAACAGAAGAGAAAATTTCGCTAAAAGCACACGCAGAAAAAGCTACAGCTTCTACACAAGATAAACTCGCTTGCGAAAACGCAGTAGAAGTGAAAAGTGGAGAGTTGTACAAACACAACGCTACACGTTGGTATAAGTTCTCTAGCGAACTCTTCAGCGATGCTAGTCGCTTGCCTCGATTCAGTTTTGCCACACCTCAAGGTAAAACCAATGTGACATTTGGGGCTACAGTAGGGTGCGAGTATAATATCGCTACTCGAGTTACATTACCAATGCCAGGTAACCTTGATCTCTCTTTCCGATTCCCAAGCCGCATCTTTGACGTAATTCGTAAATTTGTTCATCAAGATGTAACCGAGGTCTACCTAGAGATGACTACCGACAAACAGCTCAATTGGAGCATTGATATGACTTATGTGGATGCCTGTGAGAATGCTGTGGAACTAGATTTCACCAAACCTATTCAACTCGACCTTAAGGCCAACGAAGATGTATGGTATAAGGTAGATATGAATGCTATTAAGGCATTGAATGACAAGGAAATAGAATATGCAATATATAATCGCTCTGATAAGCAAGTGGAAATTCTTGCCGAGATATCTCCCACTTGTCCAGTAATGGTTAGTGCTACAAAAAGCAAATCATTGGCTGCAAATGATAGTTTGGTAGGTTCTCTATCTGCAAAGATGATTACTACCATCTATGACAATCTGCTTAAGGATTATCCTGCACTCAAAACAGTATCGAATAATCTTACTTATTATGTACGACTTCGAGCAAATGGTGATTTGACGATTGGTACTGATACTATCACTCCAATGCCTCCAGTAGATCAAGACGCTTGTGAAAATGCTACCTTGTTGGATTGGACTCAAACCGTAAACTTGTCCACCCTAACAACTGGTTGGTATAAGTTCGACATCACTAATTTACACATAAATAAACAGGATTTCCAATTGTCATTGAATAATGACATGGATATCACCAAGGCTCTATATCTAGAGTTGTACTTGAGTTGTACGGAAGCACGTATAGCTAAGACTACCCAAGTTTTCCCTATTGGACTCACTACTCGTAAAGTGGCTTACAGTTTATTGACATCCGTAGTAGGCGATGCCGATGAGATTTATGTATATATTAAAACAGATGCTGAAGTACCGGTAATTCCAAATGCGGATGCATGTTTGAATGCAATTGAATTAACATGGAATGACACACTAGATGTTCATGCGGGGGATACTACTTGGTACATGTTGCCATTAGCGGAAGCTAAGGCATTGGGCAAAGATCTGACATTGACTGTCACTAATCTGGCAGATCAGGTTGCTAATATATATGTTGCTGTATCAGAACAGTGCCCTGTCTTGTCTTATTTGGCAGAGAGAAAAGGTTCAGTTCCCGCTAATATGACATTGTCTAAAACATTGTACAATAGCGAGTTGATGAGTTTGGCAGATACCGTTTACTTCCGTTTGAGCAGTACTCAGGAGCTGTCTATCATTGCTGCAGTTGCTGTAGAGGAACCAGAGGCACCTCAAGGCTGTGAAGATGCAATATTACTTGATTGGACAAAGACTATCAACTTGTCAGATCTAAAGACCGGTTGGTATAAGTTCGATATCAGCAGTATACATACAACAAATAAAGACTTTACCTTATCACTCAATAATGACATGGGTGAAAAGAAGAACTTAGGCTTCAAGTTGTATAGGGATTGTAATTCTCGTTTGTTAGCTGAAACGGTACAAGCCTTCAAGGTGGGGCTTACTACATACAAAGTACCTGCCGAGTTGATTGGTATGGCTGAAGGCATAGATATGCTGTATGTATATTTGACACTTGATGCACAGTTACCTTGTGAGGATGCAATTCTATTTGATTGGAATAAAGGCGTATATCAAGAAGCTAATAAGACACAATGGTATGAATTTGACATCACTCCAGTATTGGAGCAAGAGAAGCAGGTGAAACTTACCTTTACCAACCATTCTAATGAGAATGCATGGGTTGTGGCTGAACTGGCATTGAGTTGTCCATATGTAGTATCTATTCCGATTATCGTACCTGTGCCAGCTGGCATGAGTGTAGATAAATGGATTGATTATAGCGTATTTGAAGCTAGCAGATTGGAACATTGCTACTTAGGTGTTACAACCCGTGAGGCTGCTATAGAGTTGGCGGCTACTTGGGAAGACGCTCGCGTCACACCATCTGATGGCTGCTTGAATGCTACATTGGTACAAACAGATTCTCTCTACGAGCATGCAGCAGGTACACATTGGTATAAGTTTACTGCTGATTTGTTTGATAAAGAAGGCTACTTCTCCCGCGTACGTGTTGTAAACCGGAGTGCGAAGACTGTGAATATCACAGCTGGTGCTACCGTAGGTTGTGAGTATAATATTGCTACTCGCACAAGTTTCAAGTTACCTATGCGCTTTGATCTTGCATTTGCTATTCCTGTATGGGTGATAGAGCAAATGCAGAAATTCGTGGATGATGACGTGAAAGAGTTCTATATGGAACTTACTACAGACCAGCCAATTGCATTTAGTATTGGTCAAGATGCATGTGAGAGCGCCATCCCATTTGATTGGACTACAGGTCACATGCAAGAGGCGTTGACTACCCAATGGTATGATGTCAATATTGCTCCTGTATTAGCTAATGAACAACAAATTAAGTTAACGCTAACCAACCATTCTGATCAAACTGCATGGGTAGCCACACTAGTTTCGTTGGATTGCCCATTCTTAGTAGCAATGCCTTTGGCATTCCCTATCCCTGCAGGTATGAGTGTAGATAAGATCATCGATTATAGCTATTTTGCTGCTACTCGATTAGATCAACTATATGTGGGAGTTACAACCGATAGTAAGATATCGATTACAGCGGAGGCACAAAGTGCTCAAGCAAGCACAATGGATAAGGATGGCTGTGCGAAGGCTATCTTGCTGGAGAATGGAGTCCGTTATGCGCATCCTGCTGGCACTTCATGGTACAGAGTAGATGCATCATTCTTTGCTGATATGGCCCGTCTGCCTAAATTCCGCTTTGCTACTATTAGTGGTGAAACAACCAAGGTGACAGTGGGGGCAACCGTGGGATGCGACTACAATATTGCTACTCGTGGTACGATTAGCGTGCCAGGGGGGCTGGATTTAGCACTTCGTGTTCCTAGCTTTATACTTAAAGCAATGAAACTCTTTGTTCGCGAAGATGTCAATGAGTTCTATATCCAATTGACCACTGATAAAGATGCGGAGTTTAGTATTGACTCTGCTACTAAAGAGGAAATATTGGCCTGTCAAGATGCTTCAGAACTTGTTCTTAGCGACAATATGGCAATTAGTCTAAAAGCAGATCAAGATCTTTGGTACAGAGTAGATCTGACTGATCTATATAGCATCAAAAAAGATTTGGAGGTGACGATGGCCACATCTGCTGCAAAGAAAGTAGAAGTTGAAGTTGAAGTCTCTCCTACGTGTCCGATGGTGGCTAGTGCTATGAAAGAGTTGACGCTTCCAAGTGACGTAAATGTAACGAAAGTGATTACGCAAGAACAAATTGCTGAAATCCTAAAGAAATACCCTGACCTTATATATTACGTGCGCGTACGCGCGACAGAGGATGTAGAGATAGAAATTGAGGAATATATACCGCTAGAAGGATGTGAAGAAGCTATTGAATATCAATGGGGAAAGGATATCCAACTAAATGCAGGCGATGATAAGTGGTATAAACTATCTCTTGTAGATTTACGTGGTAAAACGTGTGATGTCACGTTGACAGCAAACAACACATCTGCTGATACCGTAAAAGCTACATTAGATCTATACGAGGATTGTCCTGTATCTGCTGACAACCAAATCCTGTCATTGAAAGATTTGGCAATCGCTCCTAATAAGGTAATGACCAAAACAGTATCTTCTACCGAACTACCATTGGATATTGATACGATTTATTTCCACGTAGAAGCAACAGGTGAAGTCATTGTCAATCTTGCTACAAATTGTTTCGAACTAGAATATCAATATGATACTATCTTTACGTATGACTGTCTTGACACAGTGAAAATATGGAATGATACAGTGCATATAAATTCTATCTTAGATTCAGTATATACGCATATTGCAATGCCATTGCTTGCACCTGTGCAAATGACAGATTCAATATTTGCTACAATATCCAAGGCAACACTTTCTTTGGTGCAGGGACTTAAGCCAAATACCTCTTCTTCTGTGCAAGCCATCGAAGAATATTATGCACTCCATGATGCAGATTCTATTGCGGATATTATCAGCATTGGTTGGCTCAATGATACCTTACCTATTCCATGTGATGTAACGGAATATGCGATGACTTTAGTTATTCAAGATACTTGTGGACATACGTTGACATACGTACATACATTCTCTGTTACACCTAAAGCTTCTGGAGATACCACTGTAGCTACTATCTGTTATAACGAACGACCATATATTTGGCATGGAACAGATTACAATGTCTCTGGTCTATATGTTGATACCCTAACTAGTGTTTTGACAGGCTGTGATAGTATAGTCTCGCTAGATTTGACTGTGTTGCCAGAAATCAAGGATTCACTAATCAAGTATATGATGTGCGATGGTGATACATATATATGGAATGGAATCACATACACTTCTGATACCATAGTTTCTGTTACATTTACTAGTGCTACTGGCTGTGATAGTGTCGCTACCTTAGATTTGACTGTTCTTCCTGCTACCCAATACTTGTATGATACACTAGCTGTTTGTTATGCGCAAACCTATATGTGGCAAGGACAAGAACGTACACCTGGTGATTATACAGTAACCTTATACAATCAATTAGGATGTGATAGTGTATCATTCAATTTGCATCTTATTGAATATCCGCAAATTCCAGAAACGATTGTTGATACTACTATCTGTTATGGTGAAGTGTGTGTATGGAATAGCGATACCTATACTGTCCCTGGTGCATATTCTAAAACATTTACTACTACCAATGGCTGTGATAGTGTAGTTACACTGCAATTAACAATTCTTCCTCAGACTGAGACTAGAAACGTAAATGTATCTGTATGCTATGGAGATAACTACACCTGGAACGTTGCTGATACTACCTATACATACGGCGTTTCGGGGTGCTATACACATGTAGTGAAGAACCAATATGGTTGTGATAGTATTATATACACGCTCAATCTACATGTAGCTGATGCTGGTGATGTTATTACACCTATCACTACAACAATTTGCCATGAAGAACTTCCGTTTGAATGGCAAGTAGATACTGCTACCTATTACCTTACAACAGCAGGTGTGTATACCCATACTTCAGCTTCTGGGTGTGAGGCTGTGTTGCATTTGAATGTATTACCTAAAATCGATTCAACATCTTTCCATGAGACTATTTGTTATGGAGAAGAATTTGAGTGGGAAAATATATTATACAAATCATCACAATTTAAACCGGATACTACAATAGCCGTAACAAGAACATTAAATAGTCGTCTTGGTTGTGATAGCGTAGTTACGATGTTCTTGACAATTAATGAACCTGTTTATCATAACATCGATGCAACAGCGTGTGATTCATATGATTGGCATGGTACGACTTACACCGAAAGTGGAACCTATTATTTCAATTCTACAGCTGCCAATGGTTGTGATAGTATCGTAACACTGCATCTTACAATCAATAAATCAGAAATCAATAGGGATACCATAGTTGCATGTGATACATACAATTGGCATGGCACTACCTACACTTCTAGTGGTATATATGCGGATACGACCACTACGGCTGCAGGCTGTGCACATATTGATAGTCTCTTCTTGACAATTAATAATTCATATGTAATTGACACAGTTGCTAGAGAATGTGGATCGTTCGAGTGGTATGGAACTACTTATACCCAAAGTGGGCATTATGAATATGCAACCACTACTATTGCTGGGTGCGATAGCATTGTTAAACTTGATCTCACTATCTTGCCTGCAAAGGATTCTACTACCAATGTTTTGATTTGTACTGGTGACTCATATATCTGGCCAGTCAATGGACAATCCTATACGGATGCTAATACTTACACGTATGTTGGAACTAATCAACATGGTTGTGAAATTACATACACGCTCAATCTTACAGTTGCCGCTGGGCAATTAATAGATACAACCATCTGTAATGGACCATTCCATTTCCAAATGAATGGTATTGATACTATATTTACACAAACAGGCATCTATAGTATTGAGGTGGGACAAAAATGTGAACTTACGTTAGATCTCACAATCAACGAAACTGTAAGAAATGAATTTGCTGCTACTGCATGTGATATGTATGAGTGGAATGGCATCCAGTACGTAGAAACGGGTAATTATACTCAAACTTTCACTGCTGCCAATGGTTGTGATAGTATCGTAACGTTGCATCTCACAATCCATAAATCGGAGATTAATAGAGATACAATAAGCGCATGTGAATACTACGATTGGAATGGTACTAAATATACTACTACAGGGCAATATGAGTTCATTACTACGACCGCTAATGGATGTACCCGTGTTGATAGTCTCTTCTTGACGATTACCTCTCCTGTTCATATAGATACAACTATTATAGCATGTGAATCCTATAATTGGAATGGAATTGTATATACTGGTAGTGGTGATTATGAGCAAACTTTCACCGCAGCTAATGGTTGTGACAGTGTAGTAACAGTACATTTGACAATTCTTCCTGCGCCAAAGGACAGCATTGAGAATGCTACTATCTGTTCTGGTGATTCGTTGATATGGCATAATCTCGTTTGTAAATCTACGGGTACGTACAGCGCTTTTGATACGAATCAACTAGGATGTGATTCTATACGATATATGCTACATTTAATAGTACTCGACAAACAAATTACTCGTAAGGATACAGCAATTTGTTATGGGGAATGTTATGATTGGAATGGAAAGACCTATTGTGAATCAGGCGACTATTATGATACTATTCCTAGTCAAACTACAGGATGTGATAGTATCGTGATTTTGCACTTGATGGTGCACGATACGATTATACCAACGATTGATTCACTAACAATCTGTTATGGTGATTCTGTCAAATGGCAAGGTACATATTATAAAACGACTGGTGAATATGTTGATACATTATCGAGTATTGTAACAGGATGTGATAGCATTATTAAGTTAAATTTGACTGTTTTACAAGAGATTCTACCGCAAAGAACTACTGCAACAATTTCTTATAATGCTACGTACACATGGGCACATAATAACCAGACATATATAGCCCCTGGCATTTATAGAGATACTATACAAACTATTAATGGTTGCGATAGTGTTTGCGAACTCCAACTCTCAATGCTTCCACCAGAAATCACTTATATTTCGGAATTCATTTGCGATGGTACGGAGTATATAGACCCAATTACAAATAAGCAACACTTAATATCTTCACTAGTTCCTGTTTGTAACACATGGAAAGATACTGTACCTGCTTTATATGGATTGGATTCTGTGTATAACTTTGAGATAGTGCCCGTCATCGCTCCCGATACGATGACCAACTCAGCTTTAGAGAGTATTTATGGCGGCAGTATGCCAATTCTCACACGAGGTTTAATTCCTAATCTTGCCACAGAGGTCATTAAGGACCATTATGCTACTTTAGACAATGACACAATATCTGATGTGGATACAGTATATTGGATTTCTACAGCGGTAGCGTGTGATGCGATAGAACATACCATGGCATTGATTGTAGAAGATGAATGTAATAACCTCATTAAAACATTCCATACTTTCCCTGTGGCGCAACCAACAACCCTCCAAGAAACTATAACGCTTTGTTACGAAGATGCTCCGTTTGTATGGGATGTCACAGGAAAAACATACTCGGAAACAAAAGTTTATAAAGACACCTTGAAGAGCCAAAGAACAGGTTGTGACAGTGTTTATACTACCCTTAATTTGACTATTCGCCCAGAGAATAGAGTAGAATTGGACACATTGGTATGTTCTGGCACACGATTTATCTGGAAAGAAATGCAGATAGCTGTTCCTAATGTAACAAATGACTGCACCTTTGAAAGAGTTTTTGCAGATGCCGATATCAATGGTTGCGATAGTATAGTTGTTGTAAATTTAAAAGTGAAACCAAGTTATAACATTGATACGATTGCTACTGCTTGTGATGCGTTCACATGGTATGGTCAAACGTATACATCTAGCGGTAAATACATTTACAATACAACTACTGCAACAGGTTGCGATAGCATTGTAACTCTCCACTTGACAATCAACAAGTCATTCTACAAAGAGGTTAGTGCTACAGCTTGCGACTCTTACACATGGGATGTCGATGGTCAGACTTATACAGATTCTGGCGACAAGTACTTCAATGGTAAGACTGCTGCCGGTTGTGATAGCACATATGTTCTCCACTTGACAATCAACAAGTCCGACACAGTCGAGTTGAGTGAGGTAGCTTGTGACAGTTATACTTGGCATGGTGCTTTGTATGATGAAACGGGTGATTATACTTATCGTTCTACCAATGCTGCCGGTTGAGAGCATATAGAGATACTCCACTTGACAATCAACAAGTCCGACACAGTCGAGTTGAGTGAGGTAGCTTGTGACAGTTATACTTGGCATGGTGCTTTGTATGATGAAACGGGTGATTATA
>JAEIGA010003302.1_pt1 | contig 25325 bp, 18 predicted proteins | sample 9270691 | NCBI WGS metagenome assembly JAEIGA01 (sample SAMN17057246, study PRJNA624740) | gut metagenome | biome: biome; isolation source: fecal sample | host: Bos grunniens | place: China: Xizang | collected 2019
AAATGGGTCGGAGAATCTGAGAAAGGCGTAAGAGAAGTCTTTAGAAAAGCAAAACAAGCAGCGCCAACAGTAATCTTTTTCGATGAAATTGACGCAATAGCCAGTGCACGCAGCGGAAGCGATACTGACAGTGGCGTTACCAAAAGAGTTGTAAACCAACTCTTGACTGAAATGGACGGTTTAGAAGAACTTGAAGATGTTGCAATCATTGCAGCAACCAACAGGCCGGACATTTTGGATGCTGGACTTATGAGACCTGGAAGATTTGACAGACACATTCAAGTTAAAGAACCAGATGAAGAAGCAAGACTTGCAATCTTTGAAGTCCATACCAAAGACATGCCCCTTGCGGACGATGTTAATCTTAAAAAATTAGCTAAAAACACCGAGGGGTATGTTGGGGCTGACATTGAAGCTGTTTGCAGAGAAGCCGCAATGTTAACCTTAAGAGACAACCTCGAAGCTAGTGAAATCCCATACAAATACTTTAAAGATGCAATCGATAAAGTGAAGCCTGGAAATGACCAGGATGAACAGCTAGTTCAGTATATGTAAGGAAGAAACACCACATTTCTTCCTTTTTCCTCCTATTTATTTTTAAATTTAATTCCGACCATATAGGGGAAAAATACGGACATTTTTCCCCCAACCTCTAAAATAAAAAATACTTATTTTCTTGGTAAAATCTCTTCTTGAGGCAATAACCCCTTATTATGATAATATTGAGGCTTATATTCAATAAATGGAAATATTTTACCCTTTAAACCCCACTTAGGATTATATCCAAAAACATTTACATATTCCGCCAAATCATTGCGCTCATTTTTCAATGCTTTTGTAACTTCAAATAGTGCTTTTGTATCGTCAATAGCTCTGTGAAAATTGACTTTTTCAAGGTTATAATGTTCAACGGCATCAATCAATTTATGAGGATAGTCTTTACGATCTCTCAAGACAGTGTATGTATCTATCCATCCGACATTCTCAACAATATCGTCCGCTTCCAGAGGATAGTGTCTTTTTAACAAATAATAGATGAAAGATAAATCGAATTGTGCATTATGCGCAATCATTAATGTGTTTCCGGTTAATCTCTCCTTTAAGTCCTGGGCGACAATATGTTCATATACTCCCTTTTCCTTAAGCTTTTCATTGGTTATCCCTGTAATTTCAGTGATTTTCTGAGGCAGATAACCATCATATTTAATGAACTTATCATATTCATCAATAATCTCGCCCTCATTGACTGTTACCATTGCCAATTCGATAATCTGACAAGTCAAAAAATTTAAACCTGTGGTTTCAGTATCAAAAAATATAATTTTTATTTGAATTCCTCCAATTAGATTAGCTTGTGAGGTGAATCGCTTGTATCTCTAGGATAATCTGTAGTTGTCAAAGGCTTATTTATCTTTTCAAGGCGCACATCCAAGAACCTGCGGCCATCTTCACTAGCGCAGAAAATTGGTACTTTGACCCCATAATAATACGGTTTGATTTCATCCGCATATCCCCTAACTTCCTTTGAAGCACATGCTGTTACGATATCACCGTATTCAAATACCATCTCTGCCTCTTCACGGCTTATTCCAGTCGTATGGGCAACAAAAATATAAACATTGACGTCATCGTCTACCGGATATTCCCTAAGCTCCTTTATCATAGGTGAAGGTATGACTGTTATTGCAATGTCCTTATATCCTTTTTCTATTGCAAGCTTTAGACCTTCCAATTGGTTCAACTCAGCAGTTTCAGGATATAAAACAATGCTGTCCTTTTCCTCCAAGTTTTTAATCACTTCAGGTATTGGTGTTGTGCTTATCAAACCTGATACTCTTCCTCCAACCCCTTGAACTACTCGAGGATTGGTCATCAAAACTGTTCCTGCACCGTCACATACGCCCACAACACAGTCGATGTTTCCCTTTTCCATGTTTGTTTTCAAGATTTCTGAAATCCCTACAGTTACCAAATCATCCATTTCAATGACCCTGTCGGGAGTGCACATTCCAAAATCCTGGATTCTGAAATTAATGTTTTTGCGAATGAATTCCTCATTTAACTCGTCTACCTTATGCATCACATGAAACATTGGGCAATATTTCATCTCTGAAGATCCAACTTCAGTAATTTCACCGTTTTCAATTACAACCTTCACTTTGCCTAATGTTTCTATTACATGTCTGTCTTCAACCATATAACCACCGTTGAATAATATTATTGAAATAACCTATAAAAAATTTATCGTAAACTAATCATTACCCCCATTGAAAAAATTCTATATACTTGAATGAATAGAGTTTATAATGATTAGTCAATACGAGGGATTAACTTGACTCAGAAAAGTGAAGCTCAAAAAGGCAACATCACCCCTGAAATGGAATATGTTGCAAAAGCAGAAAATATAGACGTAAACAAATTAGCTAAATTAATAGATATTGGAAAAGTAGTAATTCCAAAAAACATAAATGGACACTCCAACCCGTGCGGAATTGGAGAAGGCCTAAAAACAAAAGTTAATGCAAACATCGGTTCATCATCCAAAATTGATGACATTGCCTTGGAAATTGATAAAGCTAAATTGGCACAAGAATACGGTGCTGACGCATTGATGGATCTGTCAACAGGTTCTGATTTGAAGTTATTCAGGAAAAAAATCATGGATGCAGTGGATTTGTGTATAGGCACTGTTCCCATTTATGAATCTGGCGTCGTGACACTCAATAAAAACAGGGAAATCATTGATATGGACCCTGACGACATCTTCAAAGCCATTGAAAATCAAGCCAAAGAAGGAGTGGACTTCATGACACTCCACTGCGGAATCACAAAAGACCTAGTCCAAAAATTAAAAGCTGCAAACAGGATGATGGGAATTGTAAGCCGTGGCGGAACATTCATAGCTTCTTGGATTAGTCACAATGACCTGGAAAACCCATTATATGAAAATTACGATTATCTATTGGAATTGGCCTATGAGTACGACATTACCTTATCCCTAGGTGACGGACTTAGACCTGGCTGTCTAGCTGATGCAAGCGATATCCCTCAAATTCAAGAGCTTGTAACCCTTGGCGGACTTGTCAAAAGAGCTCAGGATGCCAATGTGCAAGTGATGGTTGAAGGGCCGGGACACATGCCTTTAAACCAGATTAAAGCAAATATGGAAATTCAAAAAACAATTTGTCATGGAGCTCCGTTTTACGTTTTAGGACCTCTCGTAACTGATATTGCACCGGGATATGACCACATTACCGGAGCAATCGGAGGAGCCATTGCCGCTACAGCTGGAGCCAGTTTCTTATGTTATGTGACACCTGCCGAACATTTGTCATTGCCTAGCCTGGAAGATGTTAAAGAAGGAGTTGTCGCTTCTAAAATCGCTGCTGAAGCGGCTGATGTTGCTAAAGGATTACCTCAGGCATGGGACAGAGAACTTGCAATGGCAAAAGCCAGAAGAGAATTTGACTGGGATGCCCAATTTGACCTTGCACTAGACAAATCCAAGCCTAGAAAATATCGTGACAAATGTAAACTTGACGATGATGAAATGTGTGCGATGTGTGGAGAATATTGCGCTGTAAAAATAGCCAAAGGTGAATTTTAATGAAATATCAGGAATTGGTAGACGTTTACTCCGCACTTGAAGCAACCACCAAAAGACTTGAAAAAACCGAAATAATAGCCGAATACTTGAAAAAATTAGATTCAGACACCATTGAAAAAGTAGGTTTGTTAATTTTAGGGGTCGTATTTCCAGCTTGGAGTTCAGAAGAAATTGGAATTGGTGGCAAACTCGTAGAAAGAGCAGTTGCTGAAGCTGTAGGAACCACACAGGCCGCAGTGGAAGATGCTGTTCGCGATGAAGGAGACATTGGTCTTGCCTGCATTAAATTATATGCCAAAAAATCCCAAATGACATTTTTCTCACAACCTTTGACAATCGACTTTGTTTTCAATAGCTTACGAAAGCTATCCACAATAAGCGGTTCAAGATCCACTAATCGTAAAATTGCAATAATTTTGGAATTGTTAAGCCAAGCAAGTGCAACTGAAGCCAAATATTTGACCCGTACGATTACCGAAGAGCTAAGAATCGGAGTGGGTGATGGAGTGGTCAGAGATGCAATAGCTCAGGCTTTTGAAATTGATAAAAAAGTGGTTGAAAGAGCCCAGATGCTTACTAATGACTTTTCAGTGGTTGCAAGAACTGCCAAGGAGCAAGGAGCAGCAGGTCTTGAAAAACTTAATCTAACCCCTGGAACTCCAGTAAAACCAATGCTTGCACAACTTGCACCTCCGTTAGATGAAATCATACCTGAAATGGGAGAGGCAATTTGTGAAACCAAATACGACGGCATTCGATTGCAGGTTCACAGAAACGGACCTGAAATCAAAATATTCACACGCAGACTTGAAAACATTACAAATGCACTGCCCGAAATTGTCGAACTGTTCGATGAATATCTGCCCCATGAAGACTACATTGTTGAAGGGGAAGTAATAGCTACAAGGGATGGCAAACCTCTGCCTTTCCAAAATGTCCTGCATCGTGTTAGAAGAAAGTATGATGTAGAAAAAGCTATGGAAAATGTTCCATTAAAATTATACTTATTTGATGTATTGTATTACAAAGTTCCAATGATTGATGAACCTCTAAAAACAAGAAGGAATACATTGGAAAACATTGTAGATACATCAGTCGATGAAATGAATTTGAGTACAATGATTGTCGGAACTCCAGACAATCTCAATGAAATTCAAGAACTGTTTGAAACCTCCATTGAAGGAGGGCATGAAGGAATCATGATTAAAGACTCAAACGAACCATATATTCCTGGTCTCAGAGGCAAAAAAATGCTCAAATATAAAGCAGAACCTGAAACCCTGGATATGGTCGTTATCGGAGGCACCTATGGAATAGGCAAGCGTGGAGATTTCGTTGGCTCATACCTGGTTGCCCTTAGAGATGAAAATGATGACTTCAAAAGCGTTGCCTATGCAGCAACAGGCCTTGACGATGCAACTTTAGAATACTTAACCGCTAAAATGAAGGAACTGGAGATTTCAACCAAAGGCCGTGACATAAAAGTTGAGCCGAAAATAGTTCTGGAAATTGCATTTTCCGAAATCGTTGAATCACCTGAGTATGAAACAGGTTACTCCTTAAGATTCCCTGTCGTTAAAAATATAAGAAAGGATAAAAGTCCAATGGATGCGGACACCGTTGAAAGATTGCTTTCAATGTACAACACAGGAAATTAAGAATTATTTACATGCAAATCGTTCATTTTTAAGTTTTTGGAGTATACTAAATGAAGCATATATGGTTAATGCCTTAAATTAATTTTCAGGCAATTTCTTAACATTATTGATAACTGTTCTTGTAATCGGATAAACGATGATTTCATAAATTGTTTTGAACAATGCTTGAACTATAATCATTGCCAATAGCGCTTCAATAGGCATTGTTCCGAAAAACCCAATGAAGATAAATATGATTGCATCCAACCCTTCACCAAAAAGTGTTGATGCGATGCATCTGAAAAACAGCTTTTCCTCATCCCATCTTTTAAGATAGGTCATCAACCTTGCATTGACAAGTGATCCTACCAAATATGCTGCAAAACTGGCTATCAGCAATCTGAAAGTACTGCCTAAAACTATTGCAAAAGCTTGCGAATTTTCAAAAAACGCCGGTGCCGGAAGCCAAATTGTTATGGTGTAGCAAATTACAGCTACAAGATTCATGAAAAATCCGAGCAAAATCACATTTCTGGCCTTTTCATAGCCGTAAACCTCCGCCAAAACATCATTTACAATGTAGATTATCGGAAAGATTATTACACCACATGGCAGGATAAATGAGAAAAAGTCAAATGTTTTGCCTGCAATAATGTTTGAAACAATCAAACACGCAGTGAAAACTCCTGTCAAAATAGCATACAATTCTGTTTTAGTCAAATTTTCAAACATAATCATATTATATTTCTAATATTAAATAAATTTTACAAGGCAAAATCCTATCACCTATTTCTACCTTGAAAAATAATTAAAAAACCATGGAAATTACAGACGATAAACTATTAAGGATAGCTTTGATAACTTCTCTTATTGGAATAATCGGGCTGATTGCCTTTACCCCCTCAGTTGAAGTTAAGAAAGTTGACATAAAAGACATTTCAAGAGCCATGATTGATGAAAAGGTATGTGTAGATGGCGTAATAACCGATATCAGCCAGTCCAGTTCAAAGACAAATTACTTTTTAACGATTAACGATGGCGAAAGCCAGATTACACTGATAGTCTTTGAAAAGCAGGTGGCTGAAATTCAATCGAGAAACATGGATATTGAAAGCTTTAAAAATAGAAAGGTTGAAGTTGTAGGAACAATTACTGAATACAAATCTGCATTGGAGTTGATTTTATCGAGTGGAGATAGTTTGCGAACGATAAACTAACAATATCTATTTATTTAAAAAAATTCAAAAATACATATATTAACATTATAGGAATTTTGATTATGTCTGACAAAAAGAGATTATTTGGAACTTTTGGAGTTAGAAGAACAGCGAACGATGTTTTAACTCCTGAATTCGCATCAAGGCTTGCGGCCTGTTACGGTTCACAAATTCAGGGAACCGTAGCTGTTGGTGGCGATACAAGGACATCCACACCAATGCTAAAAGAAGCTGTGAAAGCAGGCCTTTTATCTTCAGGATGTGATGTTGTGGATTTGGGAATTCTTCCAACACCAGGTGTTCAATATGCTGTTCGCAAGTATTATGATGGCGGAGTAATGATTACTGCTTCACACAATCCTCCAAAATATAATGGGCTTAAGTTTTTAGATGAATATGGTATTGGAATACCTGATGAGATGGATATTGCAATCGAAAAGCTGTACTTTGATGAAGAGCCTATAAGAGTGCCTTTCTCTGAAATCGGCCAAATTTACCACAATGACAAAATCATTGAAGAATATGTCGATGAAGCAATCTCCAAAGTTGATGCTGATGCAATCCGAAAAGCCAATTTGAAAGTGGTTGTTGATTGCGGAAGCGGAGCAGGCTGTTTTACAGCACCATACCTAATTCAAAAGCTTGGCTGTAATGTAACCACACTTAACTGTCAACCAGATGGATTTTTCCCAGGCCGTGACCCTGAACCAATCGAAGAAAACTTGCAGGAGCTAATAAGTGTCGTGAAAGAATTAAACGCAGATATTGGCCTTGCACATGACGGTGATGCAGACAGAACCATATGTATTGACGAGAAGGGAAACTTTGTTTTAGGAGATAAGACCTTCACACTTGTTGAAAAGCAAATGCTTAAGGAAAACAATGGCGGAACCATCGTCACAACAGTTGCAACTTCCCAGGCCATTTATGATGTTGCAGAGGAATTCAACGGCGAAGTAATAGCTACAGCTGTTGGAGATTTGCTTGTGGCCCGTAAACTCAAAGATGAAGATGGATTATTCGGCGGTGAAGAAAACGGCGGTTTGATTTTCCCTGACTTTGTTTATGGAAGGGATGCCGTGATGACCGTTGCAAAAATATTGGAAATCATTGCAAAAGAGAAAAAGACACTCTCCGAGCTGGTCAGCGAACTTCCTGTCTATTATGCCAAAAAGATGAAAATCGAATGCCCTGACGATCAAAAAGAATTTGTCATGTCCAGCATTGCACAAGAAATAAAGGAAACTACCGATTTTGAGCTTGACTTGACAGACGGTGTTAAAATCCTGAAGGATGACGGATGGGTCATCATCAGACCGTCCGGAACCGAACCGATTTTCAGATGCTTTGCCGAGTCTGATTCCCAAGAGAAAGCCGATGAAATGACCGAGTGGGGAATCAGCTTAATCAAAAAATATAAAAAATAAATCAAGTGAAAATTTCATTGGGATTGTCCGGAAATAGTTGATTTTAATTAATGCTAACTTATTAATAGGACAATACTCAAAATATACTTGATTCAATGTGAATTTTAAAAATTCACTAAATTATTTTTTATTTAATTAAACAGCATTTTTAACCAATATTATTAAATTTATCAAACGGATAGTGAATTATTTAATTTTTAATTATTCAAAACACTAGTTTTCGTAAGATTTAATGTAGTCAAATTTTAAACAAAATTTTTCTCAAAAAAAATCCGCAACCCTATCAGCAATATAGAGTTATTTGAAATTTTAGCTAAAATAAAAAAATTTTAAAATGATATTTCCGGACATTTCCAACATATCGAATACTTGTTTTTAGCCATTATCAAATTAATTTTTATTTAATAACTAGTAGACTTCTTCAACGTTGATGTAATTTCATCGATTCATATATAAAATTTCAAAAAAAGTTTCAATCTCATTAGTTGATAAACAGCAAAAAAGGTCTTTAAAATTCATTTGTTCTCTCAAATTTTTTCACAAAAATCTGAATAATAAAAAAAAGTATTAAGAAGATTATCTTCCAAATCTTCTTAATTGAGTGAATCCAAGTGCAACAAAAGCAAATAACAATGCAATGATTGGATTTCCAGTTTCATTAACACCTGATTCAGTTTTTAAATGTTCAATTTTATTTTTCTGTGTGTTATTCTCATTAGCCAATACCTTGATAGTATCAGTTGTGTTTATAGGAACATATTTCTCATCACCGGAATAGTAAATTTTGATTTCATATGACCCTGCCTTAATGCTGGACAAATCGAATACTGCTTTACCATTAATAACCGGTTGAGTATATGTTTTTCCATCGATTTCTATTCTTACACTGCCTGTTGCATCATCAGGGAGATCAATAATGAGTTTGCCATCACTAAGTTTTGAAACAATTGATGGAGTAACCTTTTTAACCTCGAAAGTGGTTGTTAGATTGCTTGGCAAGTACTTATCATCCCCGCTATAAGTTACATGAACCTCGTATTCTCCTGCACTAAGTTTTGAAACAATGACTTGTGCAACGCCATTTACAACAGGAATGTCATTATAGTCTTTACTGCCAACTGTAACATTTACACTGCCTCCTGCATCATCTGCTCCAACGTAGATATCTATGACTCCTTTTTCAGAAACATAAATATCACTTGCATTTAGAACGATACTTGAAGGGATTTTGTTTACAGCAAGAGTGGCTGTTTTTGCTGAAGAACTATAATTACCGTTAGTATTTGCTGTTACGTTAACTATATAATTACCTGCAGGCAAATCTGGAACAATAATGTTTTCACCAGGTTGAATAGTGCCGTTAACTACTATGTTGCCATCTTCATCAATAATTGCATAAGTAATGCTGGTGGCATTTTCACTAGTAACCGGGATGATGATAGAATCTCCAACATTTACTTCAATGTCTTCTACATTTACAGATGAATTGGCACGATTAACAGTGAGTGTAGAGACATAATTTGCTGTGACATAATTGTCCTCAGGAACAGTAGTTAAATTAACTTTATAATCGCCTACACTTAATTTTAAACCAGAAATAATTCCATTAGAGCTATCTAACCCTCTTAAAATAGAAAGAACACCAGGTTCAACAGTGCCATTAACTACAATTTTACCTTTTTCGTCAATGATTTGATAATTAACACTTATTGCCCCGATACTAGTAACTTTAATGCGAATTTCCTCACCGTAAATTACACTGACATCTTCTGCACTAACAAAGGAAGGAGCACGATCAACCGTAATCTTTGAGACATTATTTACTGAAACATGATTACTATCAGTAATTGTTGTTAAGTTAACTGTATATTCACCCGCAGCTAAAGCCAAACCTGTAATGTCCTCTCCGACTTTTATAGTGCCATTGGCCACAACTTCATTGTTCTCATCAATGATTTGATAAGTGATTTGTGTGGCGTTAATGCTGGTAACTGGAACTGTGACTTCATCACCGTAAGTTACACTGACATCTTCTGCACTAACAAAGGAAGGAGCACGATTAACAGTAATCTTTGAGACATTGTTTACTGAAACATGATTACTATCAGTAATTGTTGTTAGGTTAACAGTATATTTACCTACAGCTAAAGCCAAACCTGTAATGTCCTCTCCGGCCTTTATAGTGCCATTGGCCACGATCTTGTTGTTTTTATCAAGGATTTGATAATCAATGCCTGTGGCGTTAATGCTGGTAACCGGTATGGTGATTTCTTCACCTAAAGTTACGCTGACATCTTCTGCACTAACTGATGAATGGGCAGGTTTGACAGTGATTTTTGAGACGTTATTTGCTGAGTAATAGATTATATCAGTAATTGTTGTTAGGTTAACTGTGTATTTGCCGACATCTAAAACCAAACCTGTAATGTCCTCTCCGGCTTTGATAGTGCCGTTGGCCACGTTTTCATTGTTATCATCAATGATTTGATAAGCAATGCCTGTGGCATTAATGCTAGTAACAGGAACAGTAATGTCCGCACCGTAAGTTACGCTAATGTCTTCTGCACTAACAAAAGACTCCCATTTATAAATTTCCACTGAAACAGTGAGATTAGATGCACAATAACAACCATCACCATCAAATATCATTTCAATAGTATAATTTCCATCAGAAACAAGTGGAAGTCTATATGAAACTAGCCCATTCTTATCTGTAGTGAAGTTTTCAGTTTGACTATTGAATTTAACAGCAATTGTCTTATTGCCCAATCCCTTATTGCCATCAGATAAAGTTAAATTGGAATAAGTTCCGTCTATAACATCTGATAGTGAAACTGTTAAATTATCGGCGATGAACTCAGTTTCTTTAGCGGTTACAGTTAAATTATTTTCAATATCCTCAACATAAAACTTGGTATCCCGATATTTAGTAGTAACATCATATTTTCCTTGAGGCAATTCTATATTAAACTCAGCAACACCATTTTCATCTGTAGTAGCTTTAAACGAAAGATTTTCAATACATGCGTAAAGAGTTACATTGTTTACAGGGTCTCCAAACTCATCATATGCAGTAACTATGAATAATTGGCCGTCACCATATATTTTTTCCAAATCTGAAGCGGATAAAGTAACTATCATTATTGGTAGGTTATCATAGACAGTTGCAGCACCGGTGAAGTAAACAGAATAATCGCCAAAGAGTTTTTTAGCTATGAGGTAATTATCATGAACTGTACCGTCTGAATCTGCCATATCGACTGTGTAATTACTTGCAGTTTTAATATTGTTATCAATAATGGTTGCAGTTCCTTCATGGTATTTGATACCAATGTCGGTTGATTCAATAACATTGTCCGCAATAGTGGAGTTTCCTTTAACAGAAATTGCCATTGAATTTTTAGGTGTTAAAGGATCACCAGTAGGATCATCGCCCACGTTAGTACCTAAAACAATAATTTCATTGCCTGAAATTTCACCGTCATCATAAATACTTACTACAACACCGTAAGTGTAGTTACCTGTAGCATAAAGAGTGTTGTTAATTACACAAGGATTATTCTGTACTAACTCAAAAGCATCAGCAAGATAACCATGAACATCAATTTTATTGTTGCTGTATGTAACTGTATCCACAGAATCAGACCTTGAACCGTCAGAAAAGATACCATATGCGGAAGGAGCATTAACAGATATTATATTATCATCTACAAGACCGTAAAAGGAAGGTTCAGCGACATCAATACCATGGCCAAGATTAATTTCTGAAGTTAAAGTTATATTGTTTCCGCTTACTTCGAAACCTTCAGCAGCCACAGTAATACCGTAGGCAAAAGCATGACCTTCGACCTCAATGGTGTTGTTAGCAATTAAAACATCTTTAGATGAAGCATCTTCATCGCTTCTAACGCTTACAGCATATATTGAATCATAACCGTGAGCTGTAGTGACAGTATAGTATTCTAAATCTATAATGTTATCTACAAATTCCAAATCTTCACAGTAATAGAAAACAATACCTTCAGACATGGCAATAGCATCCCCTGTATCCTGATTATAACGTTCATCAACAGAAGGAAGGTAAAAATCAAAGGCGTTGCCTGTAACTACAATATTGGTGGCAGGAAAAAGTTCATCTTCATCACCTTCAATACGAATACCATTGTTTATAACGCCACCAACATCACTTTCAAAAAGAATGTCATTGTTTATGATGGTTATATTATCTACATCTTTAGCATAGATTCCGTAACTGTCGATTAAAGCAGAACCAGTTATAACACCAATTGTATTGTAATCTATGACAACTCCGCCTTTTTCGGCAATATTAATACCTATATTGGATGAACTGATATAGTTATCTCTGATTACTGCTTCACCTTTAATGGAGATACCCATTGAATTTTTAGGCATTAAAGGGTCACCAGTAGGATCATCGCCCACGTTAGTACCTAAAACAATAATTTCATTTCCGGTGATTATTCCTGAATCACGGATACTTGTTACAATTCCGTAAGTGTAGTTACCATTAGCATAAATGGTATTTGAAACAATGGTCGGATTACATTCAACTATTTCCATGCCTCCGGAAAGGTAACCATCAACAGAAATAGCGTTATTGCAATATTCAATATCCTCAATAGCCCCTAAGTACTGGTAAGAGTATATACCATATGCATCAGGACCGGCAACAACAATTTTGTTATAACCTACACTACCTGAACTTGAAGGACCGTCAATATCGATACCATGAGCAAGATAGTTTTCGGAAATTGAGGTTATATTGTTTCCGTAAACTTCAAATTCATCAGCACATACATAAACAGCGTATGCACAGTCATAACCTTCAATAAAAATTGTGTTGTTGGCAATTAAAACATCAGAAGATTGGACATCCCTAAAAGAATAGGCGTCGCTTCTAACGCTTACTGCAAATAAAGTATCGTAACCGTAAGCTGTAGTGACATCCCCATATTTTAAATTTACACGGTTGTCTGTAAATTGCAAGTCTTCACAGTAATAGAAAACAATACCTTCAGTCCAGACAGTTGAAGCCCAGGTATCCTTATCATAACTTACATCAACAGAAGGAAGGTAAAAATCAAAGGCGTTGCCTGAAACTACAATACTGCTAGCAGGAGTTCCTTCTTTATCGTCGCCTTCAATACGAACAGGATTATTAACAACAGTACCATTAGTATTTCCATCATAGACTATGGTGTTATCAATAATCTGTAAGTTGTCCGGAGCCTTGGCATAAATTCCATATGAATCTAAATCGGCATTAGACGTGAACTCCAGATAGTTATTAGATATGACTATATTGTCTCCATTTATTATGATACCATAAGGAGTATTTTTCTGGAAAACTGAAAATCCGTTAAGATTTACATCACTTGAATTGATTACAATACCCATACCATTAAAAACGGCATCGCCATTACCGGTGAATGTAATAGGTCTATTTATAGTAACCTGACTTATACCATAAAAATCTTCAAATTCACCCCAAAAAATCAACTCATCATAAGTGACATTATCCCTTAATACACCCTGTTTATCAAAGTAATTGAAGAAGGTATCATTTATCACAACGTTGCCAGCCTCATCAGAATATGCTGTCGAATCATCACTTGATTTGATAGCGGTACTATCGTCAGCGCATGATAAGACATTCTCTTCAACAGGCATCTCATCAGATACCTCAGATAAAGTAGCATTATCAGAATTTGCAAAAGCAGCGCTGGCTGACAACATTACTATGCAAAGTAATGTGAATGAAATAACTAAATATTTTACTTTAATTTTTTCACCCCTAACTTTACTGCTAATTTAAAAAATTGTTCAACATAATCAATTACAATTTTTAATTGACTATAACTAATCTTATTATATTTAAATATATTTAAACATTTTTAAAATAAGGGAAAGACTGCAAAAAATTAAAAGTTTTCCAAACATTCTTCTTTCAAGAAAAATGCATCCTCATTATCAGGATTTCTAAGCAATACCTTGTTGAAACTGTCAACAGCCTCTTCAAACTTGCCCAATTCCATTAATACAACACCTTTATTGAGTAAAAAATCAATGTTATTTTTTTCTAAAGATATTGCCTTATTAAAACATTCTAATGCTTCATCAAATTTGCCCAAATCAATATATGCGTTACCCATCCTATTAATTGCGCCGGCATCCATTTCAGAATCGTCCAAACAAACTTCAACAGCCTTATCAAAAGATTCAATAGCTTCTTCCAACATTCCCATATCAGTCAATAGATTTCCGCGTGAATTCCAAACCTCAGGGTTTTCGCCATCAAGGACTATCAGTTTATCATAGACCCTTAACGCCTGGTCATATCTCCCAAGCATTTCTAAAATGAATCCTCTCCAATAAAGAACAATCGGACTGCTTGGCCTGTAATTGTATGCAATTGTGCTGACTTTATATGCCTCATTAATATTTCCGGAATTGAGAAGTGCAATTGCCTTGTTATTTAAAATGTAGATGTTGTCAGGTTCAATTTCAAGTGCCTTATCATAACATTCTATAGCATCAATGAATCTGCCCAACCTTGACAAATTATCCCCCTGCTTGTTTAGCAAATAAACATCGTTAGGGTCAAGCCTCAAAGCAGCATCATAACACATTGTGGACTTGTCGAATTTACCGCTGTCAAATAGAATGTCTGCTCTTTTAGTAATCATGGCCTTTTCATCTATTTTGTCACCTTTCCAATCATCAATGTGGATTTTTTCAAAATATATTATTTGAAATTCTTCTGAAGGATCGATTCTTCCACCATACATCTTTTTAAATTCCTTCATCATATCGTTGGAATCCTTAAATCCTTCCTGACGAGCCAATTCATCATTGCCTTCAATCTCTTCAAAAGAAATAGTTTCAATATCTGTGACAAAAGCTTCAAAAATCTTCATTTTTTCTTTTGAAACTAAATTCCAATAACAATAAAGCCTGTCTCCAACTTTAAGAGGAGTCTTCCATGCTTTACGGATAGTTCTGGTTTTTTTACCAGTGATAACATCAATGTCATTACTTGAAAATGATAAAATTGGCATTTTAAGACTCTCCTATTCTATTACTTTTTCTCCGAATTCCGCAGACTTGACTTTAACAATACCGTCAAAATAGGGTTTGATTTCCCTTGCTAATTTCTCCAAATCATGAGGATTTGGAACTTCCACTTTTTCCAATGCAGGGTCTAGAACATTTTTGTTTCTGAACTGTTGAATTGTATAAATGTCAGCTTCGATTTCATCTACAAGGTTGATTATATCCTTTTTTGTATGTAATGTCGGAACATATGTTGTTCTAGCTTCAAGATTGACTCCTGCCTCATTTATCAAATCCATTGACTTTTTAACTTGAAATCCAACATTTGCTCCTGTAATCTTTTTATATTTTGAAAATGTTGTCTTTACATCAAGAGAGACAAAATCCAATAAATTCAAATCCAATATTTCTTTAAGCTTATCAGGATAAATTCCACTTGTATCCAATTTAGTTTTTAAACCTATTTGGCGAACATATTTCAATATATCTATTACTGCATCAGTTTGCACCAATGGCTCCCCACCGGAAATCACAATGGCATCTAAAAAATCCGCTGAAGAGTCTATTTCATATTTTACCTTTTCAAAAGACCATTCAGTATCATCTTCCAAAAGCTCAACATTATGACAATATCTGCAAGCCAACGGGCATTTGGACATGAAAATGACCAAAGACATATTTCCATGAAATTCAACAGAAGATATTACAGTTCCACCAATATACATTAGCTTAAAACCTCTTTTAATATTTCAATGAACTTTTTATCTTCATCTAGAGTGCATATGCTAATTCTAATCCAATATTCATCCAATCCCTTAAATGAAGTACAGTCTCTTACGATAATTCCTTTTTTCATAAGTTCTAAAGCCAATTCACTAGCTGTAAAACCAGTTTCTTTAACATTGATTAACATGAAATTAGATTTTGACGGAAATACATTCAATCCATCGATTTTTGAAACTTCATCATATAGATACTGTCTTGATTCTATTCCCTTTTTGATGGATTCCTCAATGTATGGCTTATCCCTAAAAGTGTTGAGGGCCGCTACGAAAGACAATCTTGTGAGTGAAAATACAGGTTTAATCCTGTGCATATATTCAATTATTTCAGCGCAGGCGAGGCCATAACCAATTCTCATACCTGCAAGACCCAATACCTTTGACATTGTACGGATAATGAAAATGTTGTCAAAATCATTGATCAAATCTTTGTTTGTGACTTCGGAATATTCGAAGTAAGCCTCATCAATAACAATAAGAACTTCAGGGTTTTTGGAAGCAATATCCATCAACACCTCTTTGTCGATTAAAGTACCGGTTGGATTGTTAGGGCTGCAGAGGAAAATCATTTTGGTTTTATCGCTGATTGCCTCAAAAATTGAATCAACATCCAATTTGTTTTCATCCAAATCCCATCTAGCATAAACTGGAACCGCACCATACTGCTTCAGCAAATATTCGTAATACATATAGGACGGTAAAGGGACAATGAACTCATCGCCCTCATTAATAAAAGTTTTTGCTAAAACATCGATTATTTCATCAGCTCCATCTCCACCTATGATGACCTGTGAATCTTCAACACCTGAATAGCTAGCAATTTCTGCCACCAGTTCATGCAATTGAGATTCAGGATATCTGTTTATTGATTTTATTTCATCTTTAATGGCTTCCATGGCTTTGAGGGATGGACCCCATGGATTTTCATTAGATCCCAACTTGATAATGTCTTCCTTTTTCAAGTTGAAGTCCTGTGCGATTTCATCCTGAGACCTGCCGGGAACATATGAATCCATTTCATCTACAATTTTTCTTGCCTTCATAATCTAATCTTCCTTATATTGTTTGGAAAGTTTAACATAATTGTCAGCGTTATTTTGAATAAGCTGTACCTGTTCGGGAGTGAGTTGCTTAACTGCCTTTGCCGGAACACCTAAAATCAGACTACCTTCGGGAAATTCTTTTCCTTCACTTACAACAGCACCTGCACCTACAATAGAGTTTTTAGAAATATGCGCTCCATTCAATACTGTTGCATTCATTCCAATCAAAACATTATCGTCAAGTCTGCAGCCATGAACAACAGCTCCATGACCAATAGAGACATTCTCACCGATTACAACTGGAAATCCACGAGTACAGTGGACGACACAATTATCCTGGACATTAGAATTATCACCGATTGTGATTGAGTCAGTGTCTCCCCTTATTACGGCACCATGCCATACGGAAACATCTTCTCCCAATTCAACATCACCAAATACTTGTGCGCCAGGGCATATTACAATAGAGTCTTTAATATTTTCCATAATATCGCCAATTTATTCTTTATTTTTCTTATCTTGAATGATATAATCTTGTTTTACCAATATTCTTGTATCAGGGGGCACATCATCATACAATAAAACCCCTGAACCGATAGTGGAATTAGAACCTACCTTTACACCTGGAGAGAAACTGGAATTGATTCCTGTTTTGACTGAATCTCCAATAATTGATCCGAATTTACGTCTTCCACTATCAATCATTTGATTTTTGATTTTGGTTTTTACTGATTTGTTGTCAAAACGTAAGTTTGCAATGTTTGTTCCGGCCGCAATGTTGCAGTTGGAACCTATTACAGAGTCTCCGACATAACTCAAATGGCTGACATTGGTATTTTCCATAATTATTGAATTTTTAACTTCAACTGCATTTCCAATATGAACATTGTCACCAAAGTAAGAATTGCCCCTAATATAGGAATTAGGACCCACATCACAGTTTTTACCAATGTAAACATTACCTTCAATGTACACTCCCGCTCTGATAATGCTGCCTTCGTCCAAAAAGATTTCACCATGAATATGAGCGCCTTCTTCAATTTTACCTTTGATTTCAGTTTTAAGATTGCCTATTAATTCTTCATTAACTTCAATTAATTCCCATGGGCGACCAACATCAATCCAATCCTTATTAGTCTTATGGCCAATTACAGTTTTGCCATCCTCAATTTGCATACTTACTGAATCGGTGATCTCATATTCTCCTCTCTGTGAGAGCTCGGTTTTTTCAATCTTATCAAAAATATCTTTATTGAAAACATATATTCCTGCATTAACCAGATTGCTTGGTGCTTCTTCCTTTTTAGGCTTTTCCACAATGCTTTTAATGTTGCAGTCTTCTATTTCCACAACACCAAAAGCGGACGGGTCTTCAACTTCAGTCAAAAGCATCAAAGTATCGGGTTTGAGATAATTGTATTTCTTAATGAGTTCGCTGATGATTTCTTCATCTAAAATAATATCACCATTCAAAACAATTATACTGTCCTCAATGAAATCCTTACCATATGAAATCGCATTAGCAGTACCTAAAAAATCCTTTTGTGTTTTATAAGAAATGTTAACGCCGAATTTACTGCCGTCACCAAAATAATCCCGAACCATTTCTTCTTTATAACGGACAATTAACAAAATGTCCTTAATACCGTTTTCCCTTAATGATTCGATATTATATTGCATGATTGGTTTTCCAGCAACTGGCAACATGGTCTTCGGTTTTGTAAGTGTTAATGGCCTCATTCTTGACCCTTCACCAGCACTTAAAATTATTGCTTTCATTTTCACTATCCCCTTGAAAAATATATCTAATAATATTATATGTTTTACTCTTTTCTTATAAATTAATTTTCCTATACTAAATAACTAATTTTAAATAATAGGTAAAATATAATAAAATCATATTAGCTATGCTGATAAAACAATTTAAAAGGAGATTAATAAAATGACTGTCTATGTTTGCTTACACTGTGAATACAGATTTGATACAGAAAAAGGTGACCCGGCATACAACATTCCTGCTGGAGCAACTCCTGCAGATATGCCAGATGACTGGGTTTGCCCAGAATGTGCTGCTTTAGGTATTGAAGCATTTATTGCAGAAGAAGAATAAACACTCTTCTTCTCAAAATTTTTTTATTTTATTAATCTACAAACTAATTACTAATTTATTACTTTTAATTATAGGGTGCGTGAGTTAAAAATGAAAAGGAGTAAAAAACTAATTATTGCTATTCTTTTAGTCATAAATATTGGATTATTAGTTGTAATAGCTGGTGCTTTATTCGGCGGTCCTGATTTAACACAAGAAAGTAAAGATATTTTAGTATTAGCTTCAGATAAATACGAACAACCACACGGTGGAGTCGATATGGCATTTATGGTTCATTTAGAAAATGGATCATTAGTCAATTACACCCCAATATATCCCGGAGGAATGACACACCCTAACCAAACTGCGCCCGGAGGCATGCAAGGACAGATGTTCATGCACGATTGTCTTTGGGATGGAATAGATTCCGGTACGAAGTATGCAGCGGAAATCGTAGCGTACAATACTGGAATGCATGCAGATGCAGTTGTCGTCGTTTATGACGAAGGTATTGATAATATCATAAACTCAATTAGACCACTTATCATAGATGGCGTTGAAAGCAATCTTAGTGCAACAGACATTATCCGTTCAAATGATGCATATAACGGTTATCCAGGTAATGAACATGTGCAAGGAAACATGTCAAGAGCAGATGCCGTTATGGTATTGGCTAAAGCGCTTTCAAATGCTAGTAAAGATCCTATTAAAAAAAGCACTATGGTAGAAGCAGCCTTAAAAGAGTATTCCAATGGAAATATTATTATGAAACCGGAAGGATCATTTACAAGATTGCTTGCTACAAAAGGTTTCGAAAAAATATCTTGATTTCCTCTTTAAAGAATTTATTTTAAATTCTTTGAAGACTTTTTTATTATTTAATGCACATTATCATGTTTTGACTTAATAAAAAAAAAGAAGTTATGAAGATATATAATACCTTCTATAAGTTTTCATTAATTATTTTTACGCAAGTTTCTTTTATTGATTCAGCTCTAGCTTCATCTCTTGCTTCTAAAGTTATTCTGACATAATCTTCAGTTCCGGAAGGCCTTACCAACACCCAACTGTCATCTTCAAATGTTAATCTTACGCCATCAATTGAGTTTACATCACGAATATCGTCAAAAGCGTCTTTAAGCAAATCTTCCATATTTTCCATTACTTTGATTTTAGCTTCCTTGGAGCAGGTTATTTTTTCACGTATGTTTGGATATGATGGAATTTGAGCTAACAGTTCAGATAATTTTCCGTCTCTTGAGACGATTTCCGCCATTCTTAAACCTGACAGTATTCCATCAGGACACATGCAGAAATCTGGGTGAAGCCATGTTCCTGAAGGTTCGCCGCCAAATGCAGCATCCTTTTCAATTATTACTTCAGCCACATTAACGTCACCGACTTTTGTTCTTAACACTTCACCTTTTACGGATTCATCCATGCATAATCCGGCATCTACTGTTGTTACAATATCCCCCTCGAATTCCTTGGACATCAATGCTAAAAGTGAATCAAATGGTGAGACATTGCCCTTTTCATCAACGGTAATCATTCTATCGGCATCACCATCGTGAGCGATACCCAAATCGGCTCCGATAGCAACGACCGTTTTCATTAAAGTCTGCAAGTTTTCAGCATTTGGTTCAGGGTTTCTTCCCGGGAAAAATCCGTCTGGTTGGGAATTAAGTGTAGTTACTTCGCATCCTGCTTTTCTAAATACTAAAGGTGATATTTCGCTTCCGGCGCCGGATGCACAATCAATCACTACTTTAAGGCCTTCTTTAATGTCAACCATGTCCACTAAATCATCAATATATTGACCTTTGATTTCTTCATTAACGCTTAATTTGCCTACTTTATCCCAAGTTACTGAAATATAATCATTATTGGCATAAATTTCTTCAATTTTTGATTCCTGATCGGAAGTATATGCCATACCGTTCTTATTCCACAATTTGATTCCATTATATGGGGAAGGATTGTGGGATGCGGTTAACATGACCCCTGCATCGGCATCAAGCTTTTCAGTAGCATAACCAACTAATGGAGTTGGAACCATGCCAATCTTTACTACATCGACCCCGCTTTCAAGTAAACCTGCACAAATTGCCTGTTCAAGCATTTCATTGGTTGTTCTTGTATCATAACCTATTACTACAGTACCTTCATTTCCCAAATAATAAGCCAGGGATTTTCCTACATTCAATGCAAGTTCACATGTTACTTCAGAGCCTATCAAACCTCTGATTCCAGATGTTCCGAATAGTTTTTTTGCCACCATATTAACACCTATGCCCCGAATTTATGAGCATAATTCATTAAATCCATCATGATGTTCATTACATCGGCCCCTCTGATTCTGTTAAGCCCTCCTTTTGCACAGGCACGTTCAGAGAATTCCTTTACATCATCCACCCTTACTTCAGGGCCTCTGATAATTACTGGCACTGGGTCTCCTGTGTGATTCTTAACTGAAATTGGAGTTGAATGATCGGCTGTCAAGTAAATGTAAACATCTTCCAGTTTTATAAGTTCACTCATTACAACTTCATCAACTTTTTCAATGAATTCGACTTTATCCTGAGTTTGTCCATCGTGGCCTGCTTCGTCAGCTCCGTCGATATTGACTAAGAAAAAGTCATGGTCGGAGTTTTTAACCTGGTCAATGATTGTGTCACGAATATTGTCTAAGTTAGTGTCAATACCCCCAGTTACGCCTTCCATTTCAATAATCTCCATGCCTGCAAACCTTCCAATACCCATTATGAGCCCTGTTTCGGCAATGCATGCTGAATTTATTTCATATTTATCATTCAATGATTCAACAAAAGGCACTTCTCCTGCACCACGAGGAATGACGATATTTGCCGGAGGTTTTCCTTCTTCAATTCTTTTTAAGTTAACCGGATGATCCTTAACCATCTCATAAGTCTTTACCACTACCTTATTCAATATATCAGCAGTCTTTTTAGCTTCAGGTGAGTCATCTAAAGCCTCAACTTCTTTAGGTTTATTGCCTTCCACTTTAGGGTCTGCATCGCTTACTTTACCTGAGAGTCCTTCTCCCCTTAAAACCAAAACTGCCCTGTGACCGGTGGATTCCTTGAAAATTATTTTAATGTCAGGATAGTCTTCCAATACCATAGTGTTCAAAACATCCACAATATCTTTTGTGCCTTCTTTAATTCTTCCTGCACGCCTGTCAGTTACTATTAAATCATCATCTACAGTTGAAAAATTGCATCTGAATGCAATATCGCCAGGCAATACTTCCACACCAACACCATTTGCTTCAAATGGGCCTCTTCCAGTGTATACTTCATATGGATTATAGCCTAAAATAGATAAGTGTGCTGTGTCACTTCCAGGGATTATTCCGGGAGCGATTGAATCCATGATGCCGGTAATTCCTTCAGCAGCCATTCTATCCATGTTTGGAGTATTTGCCGCTTCAAGAGGAGTTTTATTTCCTAATTCTTTAATTGGACGGTCACCCATACCATCCATAATTAAAATAAGACCTTTCATAAATATCACCTAAATTATAATAATATAATTTTTGTTTTTAATAGTTAAATAATTTGTTTAAAAATAATCTGATAATTATAAAATAAGATTTAAAAAAAAAATTAAATCAATAAAATTCCAACAAGGGCACCGACAATGGTTGCAATCAAATTGACATGCTCATTTGTCAGCATATCCCTATTTTCAAAGAGTGCACCTAAGATACTGTCCATAAAACAGCCTACAGTACCTGAAATAACAGAAACACCTATTGCAATTAACGGATCGGGAATTACTCCTAAAAAGTATGCTGCAATACCTATAATTGCTGCACCGACAATACCTATTGCAGTACCTAAAGATGAGACTGCACCATTAGTGCCGGGATCGACTTTTTGAAAAGTTGTTATGAGCCTAGGGTTTTGGTCCAATACTCCAATTTCTGAAGCCAATGTATCTGCAGTTGCTGTTGCAATTGCTCCAATAAACCCTCCAACAAATGGCATATAATACCCTCCAAATGCTGCCATGAAACAAGCCACAACACCATTTGAGATTACATTCTTAGAAGTTCTCCTTCCCTCAAATTCTCCTAATGACATCTTATATTTTTTAGAATATCTTGTGGCCAGCAATGACATTACCAAGAAAAGTACTATAAGAAACAGCCAGTTCACTCCCGCTGAAAAAATAATTATAATACCCATAATTACCATTACAGCAGAACCTATAAAATCAAGAGATTTTCTTCTATATGTGATGAATCCTAAAATAAACAGGAGAATTACATATAACCATGTAGATTCGAACATAACATTAACCTCAATTCTATTAGATATTTGTCTAAAATTATATAAATAGATTTACATAGGGCCCATTGAACAAAAATTAAATTCCAATCAACTTTAAAGAGAACAATTTTTTATTTTCAAACAGTTCATGTTTTTTCAATTTCATTAAATTTAAAGCTAAAACCGCAAGATACTTTCTATGCCTTTTAATAAAATAAATGATTAATTAAAATAATGGCATTTATATTAATGTATTAAATTATCACGTGCATAATCAATATAATTGATACATATTTTCAAAATCGATATATTTAATTTTTAAATGTATATGAAATTACTAAGATAGTTAAATTTCTAAAAAAATAAGAAAAAATAAGAAAAACTTATTTTTTAAATCTTCTTAATTGTGTAGATCCCATAACCAATATGACGAGTAGCAATACCAATATAGGATTTCCGGTCGGATGCAATGATAATTCAGTGACAGGATGTTTTACAGTGACTTCTTCGCCACCTTCACCTTCGCTTGATTTTGCATGCACTATAATTTCAGTTGTTGTGCTATTTGCATCGTATTTCTTATCACCGGAGTAGTATACATCAACATTGTAGTTTCCTTCAGGCAAGTCAGGAATAGTAAATACTGCTTTTCCATCTTTAACATCGGTAGTGTACTCTTTGCCGTCTACAATGATTGTTACATTACCGGTTGCATCTTCAGGAAGTGTTACAACAACGGTTGCATCTTCACCTTCAGTTATCTCATCGCCTGTAGCGGAAATCGGATCTTCGGATTTGGTCACTTTGAAGGAAGTTGTAGTGGAACTTGGCAAGTATTTGTCATCTCCTTCGTAATTCACGGTTACTGTGTAATCTCCGCTTGGAAGTTCTGGAATGATGATTTTGGCTTTGCCGTTTATGGCAGTTCCATAATATCCGACACCATCAATTTCAACCAATACACGACCGGTTGCATCGCTCGGAAGAGTTACAGTGATAACTTCGTCATTTCCAACTTTTATGTCCTTACCTGATGCTTCGATTGTTGAATTTACTTTGGATACTGTGAACTGACCGGTAGTTGAGTTTGAAACATAGTTGTCATCACCATCGTATTTGACAGCTACGGTTTTGTTTCCAGCTTCAAGGCCAGTGACATTAAATACTGCTTTTCCATCTTTTACATCAGCAGTGTACTCTTTACCGTTAATCTCAATAGTAACAGTACCGGTAGCATCATCAGGAAGAGTTACAGTTACAACAGCTGTGTCTCCTACATTAATGTCATCCACTTCAACGCTGATTGGTGTGTCGTATTTTGGAATAGTTGCAGTAGAGTCTTCAACATCAGAATTGTATTTGTCATCACCGGAATAGGTAACTTCAATGTCATGAGTTCCAGGAGTTTCATTAGTCAAGTCAATAACAGCCCTACCATCCACAACAGGAGCAGTGTAAGTATTATCTCCAACTTTAATGGTTACATTGCCGGTAGCATCATCAGGCAAATCAACTACAACAGTGCCATTGCCTAAATCTGTGACATCCATTATTGGAGATTTTTTAAGCACTTTGAATGTGGTTGTATTTGTGCTTGGCAGATATTTGTCATCGCCGTTGTATCTTGCACTTACAATGTAATCTCCTCTAGGCAATCCGGATACTGTCAATTTACCTTTACCATAACTTACGGCAACCACATATGACTCATCAGTATCTTCATAAATACTTAATTTATCCTCATCTAACTCAAAGTCGTATTCTTTACCGTCAATGACAACGGTTATAGTTCCTGTTGCATCTTCAGGAACTGAGAATGTGATTTGTTCATTGTCTCCAACATAAATGTCTTGAGCTTGAGGAATGACAAATGATTCAACTTTGCTTACATTGAAAGTTGTAGTATTGCTGCTTGGCAAGTATTTGTCATCACCAGGGTAGGTTACGGTTACATTGTAAACTCCACTAGGTATGCGAGGAATTTGTGCTGTTCCAGTACCATTGGTTACATTTACATAGTATCCAACACCATCAATGTCAATCAATACTTGGCCTGTTGCATCTTCAGGAACAGTTACGGTAACAGTTACGTTATCTCCAACATTGCTGTCATCTATTGTAGCGGATACACTGGATTCACATTTGGACACT
>JAEIGA010003303.1_pt1 | contig 25325 bp, 24 predicted proteins | sample 9270691 | NCBI WGS metagenome assembly JAEIGA01 (sample SAMN17057246, study PRJNA624740) | gut metagenome | biome: biome; isolation source: fecal sample | host: Bos grunniens | place: China: Xizang | collected 2019
TCCTTTAAAAAAATGTTAATAAACTTTAAAATAAATATCATCGCCAACATACGTACCCATCCATTTAACAACACTTCCTTTTGGGAGTTTCCATTTAAGGATTTGTTTAATCATGGCTCGTTTACTTGTAATTTTTTTATGCGCAACATCACTTGTAACATGTGCCAATTCTTTACCGTCAATAGTCCAAATATTCTTATTCTCATGATAAGAAAAAGTAAATCTTGGGTGTTCTACTTCAATCCAGAAATTAACAATTTTGGGTCTATGAGGCAAATCAAGAAAGTCTTTTGTCCCAAATTTTGATTCTTTAATTACTTTAACTTTAGTTCCACTTTCTCTTTTAAAAGTGTCATACACTGATGCTCCGTTTTTAATTGAAAGATAGTAATCCTCACCATACACCTCTTTCATACGATTTTGAATGAAATCTAATGGACAATATTTAATTAGATAATAATCCATAGTATCACTTGTATTAAGAATAGGGACACTTTTATCATTTTTAAGCGCTTCAATCAAAGAAGTTTCATCGTTAATATCTTCAATATAATACAATGAATTCATTGGTGACAAAACAAATCCTAAAGGAGTTGTAAACTTTTTATTTTTTGCCCAATTAATAAAGTCACGATATTGTTGAATATCTGTAATGTATGTTTTATCAATACTTGCCATGATTGTAATTTAAGTTAAATTAAAAACATCAGATTCAGAATTATCATCTATATGATTAATTTTCAATATTTTTTTGCTAAATGCAATAATACGCTTAGCATTATGAAGAGCATTTTCATATTCTTCCGAAGTACATTCAATATACTCATTAAAATAATACTCTAACGTATATTGGTCTAAATGAAAGTCGTTTTCAATAGATACTTGAATTGAATCTTTATTAAAACTATATGCTCTAACTGAACTAGCGTGTAGTATATTCTCTTTACCATTCCAAGTTTCAACTTTTACAAAATATTCATTTGTATTTGATTTATAAAATTTACCACTATGTTGTTTAAACTTATTTTTAAAAACAGATTTTCTTCTTTCTATCTCTGCAAGAATTTCTTCTTTAGTAAAGTTGTTATTCAATATCAAATCCAATGCTTGATTATTGATTCTCGTGATGTCTATATTTTTTGTCATTTCTTTAAGTTTTTTATGTATTGAAAACAATCAGAATAAAAATTACTAAATAATTTATTTGCTTTATCACAATATATTTGAAAAGAATTTATCATTGCATTAAAAGATTCGTTAAAATCTTTTAATTTTATATAATCTTTTACAGGAAAAGAATCAATGGAAATATTTAAATTTTCATTATAATCAACATATTGTGGTGAAAACTCAAAAAAATCATATATTACTTCTTTTTTATTAACGTCTTTAATTAATAAAAAGCGTAAAGTTCCATTATTATTATCATAATAAATGTCATTTTTTTCAAATGTTATATTTGCTCTTATTCTTTTATCATATTCAGAACGAATTTTATGATAATTGCTTATAATTTCTTTCAATTCTTCAGTTGAGTATTTCTTTATATTCATATGTTATATATATATTTTTAACGATACAAAGATAAAATTATTTATTGAATAAAAAAGATAATTTTCTTTTAAAAAATCTTAAAAGATGATAAGTATATGTGTATTTTTTTAAATACATGAAATAAATGCACATCCATGATATTTCAAAACGTGCAAAACCACATATATTATCAAATTTTTCAAAAATATCAGATTCTTTTAAATAATATAGTGGGTAGTGACAAGTGGCATTAAGTGCTTTAACATAATCATAATATATATATTTTTATGTTTCAAAAATCTTATAAACGCTCTTAAAAGCATTTCTTTTTTCAATCTCTTGTATACATTATACTTCCACATTTTTGACATTTATAAGCATATATTGTATCATAATTTTCTTTATCATAAGCATATGGCACACCTATTATATTTTCATTGAAATGCCCACATTGACAAAACATTGTTGATTTAGGGGAATATTCAAGTATTGATTTTAGTCTTTCTTCAGGAATTATTCCCCATTGATTATCTTTTTCAATGTCACTTAACTTTTTAGTTAATGATTTAAGTAGATGTTTTCTATCTTTAAAATCAGATTGTAAGTGCGTTTCTGAATCATTTATATTAAATTTGTCATAAAAATGATTTTCAGCCCATTTGATTATTTTATTATTGAAATCAAAATTAATAACATTATAAGGTATAATATTTTTCTTTTTAGCCATGATATAATTGTCTTAAAATAGTATTATCAATGTTAAAAATATAAGGATAAACAATCTCATTATTTTGTATTTTCTCTCTTAGAACTGTAGAAGATATGTCAATTTTATTACTTAACGTTAAAAACATCATCCTATCTTTCCAAGTTGATGAGAACTTCCAAGTAGAAACAGATAAATCTCTTTTAATATTATCATTATCAAATATACTGTTATGAGCAAAATCAACGATAATAAATTTATTACCATTAATTAGATTAGTTGACGCAAACCATTTCCCTTCAATCAGTTCTCTAAACGTTTCAGATGTTATAATCCAAACAAAATCATCTTTATATCTTTGTTTTAATTCTTGAATTAATGTCCAAGTATTTTGAGGGTGTATAATACCTTCAATATCATTAACTTGAACGTGTGGTAGTTCTTTGAACATATCTCTGCACATTTGACATCTTAAATCAAATGATGATGAAGTATCAATGTTTTTATTTGGATTTTGATATGCTGGAATTATATCAATATTATCAATATGATATTTAGTTCCTTTTGTCTGATTCAATATTTGAGAACATATTGAAACATGCCCTATATGTGGTGGATTAAAACTACCTAAAAATATGCCTTTCATATATATAATTGACGTTCTTTATTGTTATTATTATATTGAAAAATAACTCATATAGCTATATTTAACCGCTTTCCATTTTAAATGTAAAGATAACCAATAATCATGTCCTTCTTTTGTGTTAGCCCATTCTAAACCATATGAAATATATTCTCCATCAATAGTATGAGATTCAAAAAAATTATTTAAATCAACAAAATGTTGTGTTAAATATAATTGATGTTCTTTATTGTTATGGTATTGAAAATATAATTTATATGCTTTTTCTTCTTTTAAAAAACGAAAAAATATTTGTTTTAATGTAATCATATAAATGTAATGATATTTCAATCTTTTATTATTATTTCATAATCTTTTAAAATGAAAGTACTTTTTTTGTTTTCAATTAATGCATAATAATGATAAACATAATCATAAGGTGGTACATTAAAAAATGATAACCATTTAGGGAATATCTGCCCCTTACTATGATGTATATCTCTTTTTCTTATTTTACAGTTAGGGTTATCTTTTGTGACATCTTCAACATTTAATGCTGTAGTTGCATAATGAAATTGATATAAATTTCCTTTGATAATTAAAAAATTATTTTTAACATCTATTTCAATATTTTCAAGATATGTATCTTGATACATATCACCAGTTACAATTGAATTATTAAACAAAATAACTTTTTTATTTTTTATCATAGCAAATCTATATTTTCCCCCTATGATATTATTAAAAATTAAATTTTCCATTTTATTTTTTTTTATATTTCTACCATAATTACAAAGAAAACCCACGTGTTTTAACTGTGGAAGTATGTCACCACCACCAAGCAAACATTCTATTTCTTATTTTATTGTATAAAAACATAGCTTTTTTCCTTCTTAATTCCATTAATATGGTAATGGGCATATCTTTATCAATCCAAAATTTATTAAATCTATAAGCGTTATTTTTATTAATGTGTATTGGTATTTTAATGTCAAATGATGGCAGAATAATTTGATTATCTTCAGTTACTGTATATTTGTGTTTTCCGAATTGTTGCATATATATATTTGCTATTTTATCTTCTTCTAATATAATGCTTATCAATTCAACACATAGTTTCATCTCTCTAATAGGGTGTTCAATCCCCACATAAGGATGTGTTGCATTAGTGAAACTATCAATCATTCTTAATAATTTATGCCGTTCTAAAATTAAAAGATAAGCATAATCAAAATCCCTATCTTTTTTAATTAAACGAATATATTGTTTAATTTTTTTATTTTGTTTCATATAAATTTCTGCAAGGAAACTCCATCCTTTAGGTTGGAGAGGAATTGCAGATAGCCCTTTATTTAGTTAAACATTATTATTATTTTACAAATTTCCTTATATATTATGTTGTTTTTTGCTTTATTGTGATATTTATAATAAAGTAGTAACTTAATCTTATGTACAAAACAACTAAAGTATTACAAACAATAAGCAATCATGAAGTAGACTTAAGCATCCTTAAGGCTATGTGCTATCATGCCGCTAGACTGTATAATGTTGCGTTGTACTCAATAAGACAACACTATTTCAATACTAACTCATACTTATCTTATAACTCAAATTATCACGAGTGTAAGAATAATGAGCATTTCAAAATCCTACTTTCTGATTGTAGTCAACAAGTGTTAAGAACTGCTGACAGAGATATGCAGTCGTTCTTTAGACTGCTCATCCTTAAGAAATCTAGTAAGTACTCTGATAGGATTAACCTACCACACTATAAAAAACAAGAACAAGTAATGGTTTGTCCAATACAAGGACGTTCTTGCAGAATACAAAAGAATGGTACAGTCGCTATAGGTCTTACCAAAGAATTCAGAGAGAAGTATAACATATCAGAACGTAGAATTCTGTTTACAATACCAAAGAATATCAGACATATAACTCAATTCCAAGAGATTAGAATTATACCGTTATACAACGGTAAAGAATTCTCTGTGGAATTTATCTATCAAGACAACACTGTTAAGCCTCAAGCTAACGGTAATGGATACATGTCAATTGATTTAGGGGTATCAAACTTTGCTGCTTGTACAATCTTTTCTAATGGTGACGCTTGTCAATTCTTGATTGATGGGCGAAGACTAACAAACATAAATCACTATTACAACAAGAGCATAAGCAAGTTAAAGTCAGATTACTCTAAAAACAAGTCATTAGATAGTATCTACACAAATCTTATGATTAGGTTAATCAATGGAAGGATTAACCGCATTACAGATTACTTCAATCGTGTATGTCATTTATTAGTTAATATATGTATTGACCACTGTGTTACCACATTGGTCATTGGATATAACAAAGGTCAGAAACAAAACATTAATCTAGGTGCGGCAAACAACCAAAAGATAGTAAGTATTCCATACCACAAATTCCGTCAGAAGTTAGAGCAATTGTGTATTGAACATGGTATATCTTATATATCTCAAGAGGAGAGTTACACATCTAAGGCAAGTGCCTTAGACATGGACAGCATTCCCACATATGGTATTGATGAAGCACCAACTGCATTCAATGGTAAACGTATCCATAGGGGTTTATACCGCAGTTCAGATGGCAGTGTGTTAAATGCCGACATCAATGGTAGTATTAATATTTTAAGGAAATATGTCAAAGAACGTAATGAGAATTGGATTTACCAAGACTCAGTAAGAGCACTTGTCAACGTGCCATGTCAAAGGGTATCACCCTTTGCTCAAGCACCCTCCTTTAGGTGGGTGTAGTTGACATTTACATAAAAAAAATAACTTAAAAGTTGTTAATTTTTACATTAAAATAATAAAAAAAAATAGATAAAAAAATGTTAACACATAAAGGTTTTACAGAAAGAATTAAGGGAATGTGCGATGCAATTGATTTGTATGATGAAATTAAAACAGAAATGCTTAAAAATCATTGTTCGTTAAATGTTATTTTAAAAATAGATGAAAAAATTAGAAATGAAGTGAAAGAAATGACTGAAATTTGCGGTCAAATGCATGCTATTGATAATTGTCAATGTAATGTAAAGAAAGGTGAAGGATGTTCAAGTCCATTATGCCCTTCAAATTATGAAAATTTATATCAAGTAAATGGGAAATAAAGATGAAAGTTTGTATTTGTTGTATAGGAAGAATGGAAAATAGATATATAAATGAATTTATTAGTCATTATTTAAAAATAGGGGTTGATAAGATATTCATTTATGATAACAATTATGATGATGAAGAATATTTTGAAGATGTAATTCCAAATGAATTATTAAATAAACAAGTTGAAATTATAAATTTTCGTAATATGTCTTATTGTCAATTAAAAGCTTATCAAGATTGTTATGATAAGCATAACAAAGAGTATGATTGGATGCTTTTTATTGATTGTGATGAATTTTTACATATTGAAAAATTTGATAATATTAAAAATTTTGTAAATCAAGAAAAATTTAACAATTTTGCATTAATCCATATTAATTGGATGGTTTTTGATGATAATAATCAAATAAAATATGAGGAAAAATCTTTACAAGAACGTTTTCCATCGCCCAAAATGCCTTTAAATTGGGTTAAAACTCATCCAATTTCTGAAAATTGTTTAATAAAAACTCTAATTAGAGGGAATTTAAGTCAAATAAAATGGTCAAATACACCTCATACGCCCATTTCTAATTATAGGTGTTGTAATCCTAGTGGAATTGAGGTAAATAGTAATCATTTTTTAAATCCGATTGATTTTGATTATGCATATTTAAAGCATTATACCACTAAAACTATTGAAGAATGGTTAGATATAAAGACAAAAAGAGGTTTTCCAGATGGGAACAAGGACCATTTTAAAAAAGTTAATATTATTGATGAGTTTTTTAAGACAAATGAAAAAACAGAAGAAAAAATTAATTTTATAAAAGAAAGAGGTTTAAAACATTTACTTTAAACATTTTTTATCTTATAATTTATTAAGATAAAAATATATTATGAGACAACCAATAAAAAAACAAAAAAATAATAAAATAGTCGCCATAAAAAATGTAAAAAAAGAAAATATAAAACGGATTCATCCTCAATATGGTACTTCAAAATTAGAAGAGGATTTTGCTCATAATTTTTTAGATAAATTAGGGGTGAAATACACATACCAGTTCGAAGCAAAGGATATTGGTCGTTTTTTTGATTTTTATTTACAAGATGAAAATCTCATTATTGAGGTAGATGGCGACTATTGGTGAGTGACATGGAAATCCAGAAAAATACGATAAAGATGAGTTGAGGGGTCATCAAAAACATGCGCAACGTGTAGATGAACATAAAACCAAATGGGCATTATTGCATGGGATACCAATTTTACGATTTTGGGAAAGTGATATTCGGAAAAATCCGAAAAAAGTTATGACAATATTAAAAGAAGAATTATCTAAACGAAATAAACAAATAATGTTAGAAAATAATAAGAAAAAAAGACATTGATAAATGAAAGGAACGCTCAGTTTACTTGTAGAAAATATAAGTAATGATTTTTCAAATAATTTTGAATTTAAAGGTGATGAATATTTAAAAGCATTACAAACATATGAATCAGTTGATTTTAATAAAATGATGGGTATTGAATGTTGTACTGCTAACACAATAGTTAATACATCTCAAAATGAAGAATATAGGGAAGTGTCTTGTACGTGCTATCTTTTAGATGAGTTTGGAAGAAATAATTTATTAATTGATGAAATTTTTAATATAGTATATTCAAATTCTTCGCTTAAAAAAGTTACTTTAATGGTTGATTATTATGAAATGGATATGGAATTTGAAGATGATTTTATTTTGTGGGTTGGTGATTCTGAACGTTTATTAAAACAAGCAGTTGGAGTGTTTGGCAATGGTTTATTACCAATGAGAAATTTATATTTTGAATTTTTAAATAAAAATAATGAAAGTGTTAAGTTGTTATTTGAAAATAGTATTATTTTGAATAAAACTAAGAATAAAATTACAATTGGTAGTAAAAATATTAAATTAATTGATGTAATCTGAAAAAAATAATTATTTATGGCAAAGAAATACACTGAAGAACAAGAAAGAGAAATTGAATATCTTAAATCTAATTATGAGATGTTAGAAAAAACAAAAGAAGAGGCCAAATTAAGAGGTACTGAAAGCGCTGTTAAAAGAATTGAAATGGCACAACAAGATTCTGTTGAACAATTAAAGTTAATTGACCCAGAATTAATTAAAGAATTGCAAGTGAAAGAGAATATTGGGGAAAATTATGATATTTTAAGTCGTAAAGATGTCGATAGTTTAATTGATGCAATGGGTGTATCTAGAGATGATGAAACAAATGCATCATATCAAGCAATTGATTTTGATAAGATAAAAGGGGAAATTACCACAAAACAAAATTTTGAATTTAATAATGTTGATATGGAAGTTCAATATGATATCGTTGAATTGCCAAGCAAAGGGTTATGCTATAAAGAAAAATTTTCACGTATTCCTGTTGGTTATTTAACAGCATATGATGAAAATTTTATCACATCTCCTAATTTGTATAAAGATGGCTTAATTATTGATTATCTTTTGAAACATAAAATAATGAATAAAGATATTGATGTTGAAGAGTTAATTTCTGGGGATGTTGATGCAATCACATTGTTTTTACGTATCACGAGTTATGGTCATGAGTATCCGATTATTGCTAGAGATCCAGAAAGTGGTCAAGATATTGAAACTGTTATTGATTTAAGTAAATTACAAGTCAAAGATTTTAATTTAGTGAGTGATGAAAATGGGTGGTTTGATTTTGAACTTCCTATTTCAAAAGATAAGGTTAAGTTTAGATTTTTAACGAGAAAAGATAAACGTGTTTTAGAGAAACTTGGAGAAATTGAAGATTATGGGGTTAAAGCATCTAAAATACGTTTAATGATGAAAGATTTAATTTCTTGGATTAAAAAGGATGATTTATTAAGTGGTAAAGAAAAACAAACATATATTGATAATGTTAAAAAATTTGAAGATTGGTGTTCAATGTTAAATAGCAAAGAAAAAATACCTTTTAATAAAACTATAACTAATCGTTTAGAATTAAGTATTATGTCAATAAATGGTGAAACAGATAGGAATTATATTGCAAAGTATGTTCGTAATATGGGAGCTAAAGATGCTTTAATGTTAAGGCGTTTTATTTTAGAAAATGAACCTGGAATTGATTGGGAAATTGAAGTACCAAGACCAGAGAGTCTCGGAGGTGGCTCTTTTAAAACATTTCTTGAATGGGAAGATACTATTTTCCTTAATATCGCCTAATCAAGAAAAAGATTTGAAAGAAGAGTTGTTTGGGTGTTTTAAACACATTGGCATACCATTACATGTTTTAGAAAAAATGCCAGTGCGGGATAGGAAATTTTATATTGCTAAACATAATGGTCTTGTTGAAAAGGAAAATGCTAAAGAAAAAGGGAATTCTATTGATGGAGAAATGATTAATAAATACACAGATTTAAGTCAGCGTAATGAAATTAATAGTAAAAAAAGAATGGGGAGTAATTAAATTACTTTCCATTCTTTTTTTTTAAAAACGATAAAAATGATATTTATTATTATAATATATATATGTTTTTTTTATATGGACAAAGATTTATTATCTCTTTTGGATGCTAATAAAGTGGAATTAGAGGGAATGTTACAAAAATATGAGTATTTAAATAAAACTCAGAATGATTTAATTAAATCAATGAAGGAAAATATTGATACTACCAATAAATTTTTTAAAGAAAGTGGTGGTGTCATAGAAGATATTGCTGTGATGGGTACATCTGCTCATCAAGATATGCTATCATTAAATAAAGCAATGTCCGAACAAATTGCTTTAGTAAAGCATCTTGATGAGGAAATGAGTGCAATGGCAAATTATTATAGTGTTTCAAAAGAAGAAATTGCCCAAATTATTCCGTTATTAGAAAAACGAGCAAAAATACAAGAACAAATTAATAATTTAGGCGACCCTAATTTATTAAGTGGTAAAGATGCTGATGAATGGATTCAACTTAGTGATAATCTTCTTGATATTGAAGATGCTATTAATAAGTGTGGGATAGCTGCTCAAAGAATGAAGAATGATTATGATAATCTTAATGATAATGGTATTAGGGAAATTGTAACAACAACACGAAATTTAAAACAAACCACTGATGATGTAAAAAATGCTCAAGATAATTATAATAAAAGTATGGACAAAGCCATACAAAAAGCCGATGATTTTAAAAAGAGTGGGTGGTTTGCTATTTTGTCTAGTGGTTTATCTATATTGAAAAATATAGGAAGGGCAGGAATTGATAAGTATACAGAAGTTGATCAAACAACTCGTGATTTTGGTCGACAAATGGGTTTGACTGCTAAACAACTTGAAAAACATACTTCGGGAATTTATAATAGTTACGGCAGTATGGCAGCTAAGTTAGGGATGGATTTTAAAGAAATGTATAAGTTCCAAGTTGGATATGCTGATGCAACTGAAAAATCTGTTATTTTAACTAGTGAACAAGTTGGAACTATTGCTGGTTTGGCAAGAACCACTGGAGAAGAAGCACTTAGTACAGCATCTAGAAATTTAGATATATTTGCTACTTCAGCAGATTCTACCATTGAATATATGGCAAAAGGTAGCGCTCGTGCCGCGTTAGAAGGATTAAATGTTAAAAAATATAGTGATGCATTTGCTAATAATATAAAACTAGCTTCAAGATTTACATTTAGGGAGGGTATTAATGGTATTCAAAAAATGACATTATTGTCTCAAAGATTAAAATTTAATATGGAATCTATTGGGAGTGTAATGGAAAAGTTTAGTACTTTAGAAGGTGCTCTTGAGGTTGGGGCAAAATTGCAAGTATTAGGTGGACCATTTGCACAAAATTTTGGCAACCCATTAGAAGCAATGTCTGAAGCATTATTGGATGGTGAAGCATTTACAAAACGTATTATTGATACTGTATCATCATCAGCTAAATTTGATGTCAAAACGGGAGAAATCAGATTATCACCACTTGATATACAACGTTTGAAAGCTGCTGCAAGTGCTATGGGTATGAATTATGATGATTTACACAATATGGCTACCCAAAGTCGGAAATCATCTATTATTGAAAGTTATGTTAGTGATAAAAAGTTAAGCGAAGAGCAAATTTCTTTTTTAACTAATAAAGCACAATATAATAAATCAACAGGAAAATGGCATTTAACTAAAGTAGATGGTACTATAGAAGAGAAAGATATCTCACAAATGACATCTGAGGAAATTGATGCGGCTAGGAGTTCTGATACATATGAAAAAATTATTGCTTCAAATGTTCAAGATATTCATAAATTAGTTCAAAGTAAAGTTAGTGGAGAAACCAGTGTATTAGAAGATATAAAAGGATTTGATGAAAGTATCTTAATGTTATTAGGGGGAGTGTTGAATAGTTTGGGTGGTATTGCAGTTATGCTTGCTGTTATCAAAAATTCCTCTTTATTTGGCGGTGTTGGTGATTTAATGGGTGATATGTTGGGAAGAGGTGGACGGAGAGGTTCTAGAATGTTGTCAAGAAGTGGTGGTATTGCACGTTCATTAAGAAAACCTAAAGTTCTTATTAAACGACAACTTAGAAAATATGGTTTAGGGCGAAATTCTTTTAGTAATTTAACACCTAATGGTAGAGGAATACAATCAGTGGGTGGAACTGTTGGTAAATGGGGTGGACGTTTAGGTAATATAGCTGCTGTAGCATTTGGTGCATATGAAGCATATAGTGGATATAACAATTATTCAAAAAATAGAGAAGAAATTTTGAATAATAATAAAATGTCTAAGGAAGAAAAAGCAAAAGCATTAAATGATGCAAAAAAAGAAAGAAATGCTTCATATGGTTCAGCTGCTGGTGGGACTGTTGGTGGTATTGCTGGCATGGCTGTCGGTGGTATTGCTGGTGCTAAAATTGGTGCGGCAATTGGAAGTTTTGGTGGTCCTATTGGTACTGTTGCTGGTTTGGCAATAGGTGGGGCTATAGGTTGGATTGGTAGTTTGATTGGTGAAAAAATTGGAAAATCTGTAACAGAAGGCGTTGATGAAACAATGAAAGAAGTGAAAGATGAAAATATTCAAGATAATATTAATGATAGCAAACATAATGAAAGTTTTTATAATGGGAGAATGCAAGAATATGTTGGAAAAATATGGGGTGGTGTATCTAATATAAGTTGGTCAATTAATCATATAGATGGCATAATTTCACAAATATGGAATGGGCAAATCAACCCTAAAAGTGTTGTTAATTCTCCAAATGGTAAAAATCAATCAATGATTAGTATATCTGATATGAAAATTAATGTTGGTGGGGAAATTAAGTTAGTTTCAGATATTTCATCTAAGGGTATTGAAATTAATAAATTATTAACAAATAATGAATTCAAGAAAGGTATTATAGATATTGTGAATGATGCAATTAAAACTCAAATTAGTGGACATCGAAAAGAAAAAACAGTTAGTTAAAAAAAAAATTGATTTAAATAAAAGGAAAATTATAATTTAAATATGGGTGGTATAATTGACGGTATTATCGGTATAGGAAAAATATTAGATGGGCATATAAATGGTAAAAGACATGATTTAAATGGTTTTCTTCATAAACCTATTGGTATTGGTACAAAAAGTTATGGGTTTATGGAAGCAATGCTTCATCGTAATATTGGGTCACATCAATATATGTATGATGGGTTTGGAACAAATATTGGAATGTTTGCAAATCCTTATTTAAATAGCGAGGTTGACCCTTGGTTTATGTTAGATGAGTCTAAAAAGAAATATGATAATTATTTATCATATATAAATGATGTTTATTATCACGGTTCTATGCCGCCCCCTAATTTTGAAACTGTTATTAACAGTAAGGGAGAAAGTGTTACACAATTTAATGATTATGTTGGTTTATATGATGAATTTTCTAGAGTTGGAGTAATACATGAATATGATATTGATAATATAGTTGGCGCAAAATTATTTTTGCCTAATGGTTCAACTAATCCAAATGGTTATGATGATACTCGTTTGGGTGTTATTAATAATTTTTATTTGAATTCAACTTTACAAAATTCCAACAATACTCTTTTAATGAGGGAAACATCTTCTTATCATCTCCCTTCTTTTGGGTATGATGAGCAAACTGTTGATGAATCATTTTCAGTCACTCAAGGTGCTTATGCTAAATTTGGTTTAAAAGGTGAATATGGCATTAAGAATGGTACTTTTAGTTTAAGGGAAAGAGGGGTTATTCCTCAAACTTTATTAACTAATGATATAATTCCATGGTCAACTGTTGACAGTATGTATGTTAGTGATGATAATTTTCATAGGATGTTGGGTATATTAGGTCTTAAAGATGATAATGGGAAAATTTTGGTTAAAGATGACATTGTTTATAAGACATCACCTTTTGGAAATTTTTATAGTTTAAGTTATTCGTTAGGTTTATTAACATCAAGTGGTGGTAAAACGAAAGAATTTATCGCTAAGTCCATTTTTGGTGTTGATTTAATGAGCGAATATATCCCATCTTTGGATTATACAAATGGTGATATAGATGCATTAAAAAAGTATAGTAGGAAAAAATATTTTGCTTCAATTGGGAGTAGAGGGACGAATTATGTTGATATGATGACTAATATTGATGTTAGTTATGAAACTAATCATTTAAGTACTATTAGAATAATATTGAATGATGTTGGTAATGACAATGTTTATGCATTTAACACATTTTTAACATATTCAGAATCTGAAGATAATAAAGATGCTGTAAAATTTGATACCCCAATTGGAAATGATGGGGTGAATATGGGTAAGTTTATAACATATAATGAAAATATTTTATCAAAGCAAGATATTATTTCATATACCAACGAACAATTTACAAAAAATAAATATAAAACAATTATAGGGCGTTTTCATACTGATAGATTTAATAACCATAATGATGCAAGGATTAAAAAAGATTCCACATCAACTGCTGTAAGTCAGTATGGTATGTCACATGGTAGAAATTTATTGAGAAAAGACCATAAAGATAATTCTTCTTATGGTTTTCATAATCCGTATTGTCGTGTATGGACATATCACAATCAATATCATAAATATTCTCACTTAATCAGACCTTTTAACATAGAAGATAGAAATAAATTAGATAAAATTTTAGAAAATACATATCAAAAACAACGTGACAGGATTGAATATAGCGTAAGAAATAAAAATAATGGGTTAGTTGATTTTACACTTCGTTCAAACGATAATTATAAAAAATGTATGTTTTCAATTGAAAATTTAGCATGGCGCGATTATGATTTTTCGCCAAATGACAAAGGCCCTAATGGTGGGCGCATCATGTGGTTTCCGCCATATGGGTTAAGTTTTAATGAGAATGTTTCAGCGCAATGGAACGCTTCTCAATTTATTGGGCGTGGTGAGAAAATTTATTCATATGCTGATACAGAACGTAGTGGCACATTATCCTTCCAATTATTAATTGACCATCCATCAATTTTAAATATTGCACATAATTGTACTGATACAATAGGGGATGTGGATGATGTGAATAGTAAAGAACAAGAAATATTACGTTTTTTTGCGGGGTGCGATATTATAACTGATACACAAAAAGAAAATGAAGATGGGGATAATAATGTAGTTGTAAATGCGCATCAAGATACTATTGTTAATAGAAATACTATTGTGCAACAAACTATAGAATTCAATATATATTTTCCTTTTGGTTATAGTGGTGAGGATGATTCAATTGAATGGTATAATTATTTAATCAATGGTGTGGGTTGTGGATATGAAGAAAAAAATTTCTATTCAGATTCTAAATTGAAAAAATTAATTGGTGGTTATGAAATGGAAAATAATAAGGGGTTAAGTTGTGTGGATAATTGGGAGGAATATCCACCTCAAAAACATTTTCCGCCAAATGTTTTCCTTATTACTGAAGATGTATTTTATAAGGATAAATATGAAACTGTATTACCTAAATTTGTTTTGTCTCAAAGAGGTAACAATAATAGAGGGGAAGATATTTTTTGGGGATATCTTGTAGATTCATCATATAAAGGTTTTGATTTTAAGAAAGAAAAGAACTATTTAGATACAAAAACATATAATTTAAATTGTAAGAAAAATATAAGTGGGGGAAATTGTTTAAATGTAAGTTTTGCAGATATGGCAATATTTATGGATTCGAAAAATTCTATTACTCAAGAAAAGAGAAAAATATTAACAACACAAGGTACTCAAGATTTATTGTCAAAATTATTTGAAGAATATAAGGTAAAGAGCGTTTATTTAACAAGTAGTTCAATTATTGAGAAATCTTTAGGGGGAAAGAGAAGAACAAAAGTAATAGATTGGCTTAAAAAATCTAATTACTTTGATGATGTTAATATAGACGGTGAAGACATTTGTGATGAAAAAACAAAAGTAAAATTACAAAAAGATATTAACAGTAAAAGTTCAAAAGAGGCTAGGAAAGTGAAAGTTGTCATAACTTTAGAAAAAGAAATTTTGGATTTAAAGGTGGATTATTATGATAATTTAAATAATTCAATCATACAAGATGCAAGACAAGATGCAAGAAAGAAAATAAATGATAATTCTCTTAGCAATATGGCAAAAATGGCTATAAGTAATATTAAAGAATATGAACGTAAATTAGAAGATCTTCAAAAACAAATAAAAAAAGAGAGGGAAAAGAGTAATAGTAGTGGAATGGGAAATAATTCTTATAATGAATATGAATTTTTTAATGAAATTAATAAAGAGAATACTTTTTTGCGTAATAAGATTTTAGAAAAAATAAAATATTTTGACCCAGCTTACCATTCTATAACTCCAGAAGGGTTTAATAGTCGATTAACCTTTTTGCATCAATGTACTAGGCAAGGACCGACAAATAGTAATGATATTAAAAATTTGAGTTTTGGTGCTCCGCCAATATGTGTATTGCGGATAGGTGATTTTTATAATACAAAAATTATTATTGATTCATTAACAATGTCATATGATGATGCAACTTGGGATTTAAATGATGAAGGTATAGGTGTAATGCCTATGATGGCTAAGATAGATATTAATTTTAAATTTATCGGTGGTAGTGATATTGGTGGTGCAATTAGTTATTTGCAAAATGCAGTATCATTTAATTATTATGCAAATACAAGCATATATGAAAAAGAATCAAAAAAAGGAGAAGAAGAAAAAAAATAAAAGATGAAGACACAAAGTAGATACAATAGTTTTATCAATAATGGGAAATGTGAATTTGTTCCGTTTATACCAATTGTTAAACAAAAGACAGATTATTATATTAGTTATGAACCAAATGAGATGAGAATGGATATGTTATCTTATCAATATTACAATAACCCTAATTATGGATGGGTTATTTTACAAGCAAATCCAGAATTTGGGTCTTTGGAATTTTTCATTCCTCAAGGTTCTATATTAAGAATACCATACCCTTTAGATGTGGTATTGGAAGAATATAAAAATGACATAAAAAAGTATAAAGATATATATGGAAACAAATAAAAGTGATAAGTTTATATATGTTGAACCTAATGATTTTTTGAGTGGGGGTGATAAACCAATATCTTTAGAGGATTTGTCTATTTATTTTGATTTAAGGGTGGAATATAAACCTCAAAAATATATTACTGGTAGCACTAATTATGGGGAAACATTACATTTTAGATGTAGTATTGGTGATGATAATAAGTATCAAGGGATATTATCAACATTAAATGGGAATTGGAGTACAAGTAGTTATGGCAATTATACCTTATCACGTATAAATATGAGAGGTAATGAAGAATTATTAGGGATTGAGGAGATAATTATCAATTATAATAGTTTTATGGTACCAGAGGTGGAAATAAAATTCGTTGATATTAAGGGAGCTGCATTACATGCTGCTGAAGAGTTAATTCATGATGAAAATGGGATTTTAAATCAAAATGCTGATATTACCACAAAGTTTTTAAGTTGTTTTTTCACAGTCCCTTTCCCTAGATTTGAAATGGTAATAAAGGGTTATTATGGTCAGCCGTTATTTTATGACCTTACTTGTGCTGATTTTCGTTCTTCTTTTGATTCTAAAACAGGAAATTATGATGTTGTTACTAAATTAGTGGGTTATTCATTTGGTTTAATCAGTGATGTAACAATGTCATCTATTTTAGCTGCGCCATATTCAACATATTTTGGTGCAAAGTATTGGGAGGAACAAATAAGCGATGGGCGGTTTAAAATTGATGGAAAACCAATGCCTACAATACAAGAAATCGTAGGACTATGGAATAAAAAATATGATGAAATTACAAAATTAAAAGAAGAATATGGTGAAAGCCAAGAAGTAAATAATTATAGTGCTTTACAACAATTACAAGGTACTATTCATTCTTTAACTATGGGGCATGAAAAAGTTTTGGAGTATATTGCTTATTTAAAAACTTATAAAAAGAATGATAAATGTAAAATTTTATTTGATAATGTTAAAAAAATACTTTTAATATTTGCTACAGAAGAATATAATTCTGTCACACCTAATACATGGGGGGATAAAGATACTATTGATGGTTATATAAATGAGTTGCAAGAATTAATAGGAGCATATTATAATAATTTGAATGATTTAAAAAAAGCAGATTTTTATAAATATGATGGTGATTCAAAAGGTCGTTTTAAATTTTTAAATGACAAAATAGAGGATAAAAAATTGGATAAAAAAACATATGATGAAATCAAGGAATTATATTATGATTTATATAATAATGATGAATCTAAGGATAAAATGTTTGTTTATATATATGATTTTTTCCATATAATAGAGTATTTAACAACTCAAATTGACAATAAGAAACAACAAATAAGTAAAATACAAGTAGGGGTAGAAAATGAACTGAATGAAAAATTAGAAAATATATTAGAATTTAGATTTACAATAGAAAATTTATCAAAGATATGTTTTGCTCATTTAGAAACTTTTTTATATATGTTTGAATGTGTGAAAAGATTAGAGGAAAAGAAGAGTGATAATGAAAAATTAATATCTTTCACAAATAATCAAAATAAATTAGGTATATTTCCAAGTTGTACTAGTGTTGTAATAGAAAATGGTGTTTCTAAAAGGCAAGAAAAATTCATTGGCAATTATCTTCCAGATAGGGAAGAAATAAAGTTTGTGCATGGAATGTTTGAGGGGTTGAAAGTTGGTGTAACAAATAATGATACTATTCTACCGTTTCATGGCGGTGGTAGAAGAATATTGTTTGATTGTTTATGCCCTTTAGATGTTTTTAGAAAGGAAAGTCCTTTTGAAAGATATAATGGTAGTACGTTAACTAAAGAGTTTTTTGATAGTAGGTGTGCAGAATTATTTATTTTAGGGGTGACAAGGATTCTAGGTGATAATGCAAAAGAGATGGGTAAAATAGATGCTTATAATTATGCTAAAGAATATCCTGAAGGATATGAGGGAATTGAAAATGATATTTTAAGTAAAAAATGGGAAGGTTTATATAAAGGTGTTGATGTAAATGAATTTGTTAATAATGCAAAAATATTAAACCAAACAACTAAAACTTTATTAAGTGTTGATGCTAATTTAATGTTATTTAGGGTTGTTGATGATAATTCATTAAATGGTTGTCAAATGTGTTCATGGTCACAAAATGAAAAAAAAATCACTATCAACGCTTCAGAAGGTTGGGGTGGTGAAGAAATAAATACTTGTTTTAGTTTTGCCAATAATATTAATAATTGTTCTGCTTATATTGTACCTAAAGCTCTTAATGAAAATGATGTGCATGGTATTGAAGAAGTGTGGTATAAATTACCAAATGTGGAAAAAGAAAATAGTGAAAGTGGTAATATTTTATTTGATTATAGATATAATGGAAAGACTGTAGTACGTCCAATAAGTGATAATGATAAGCTATTTGATGCAAATCATCATACTGTATTAAAAAAACCTGAATATTTATGGACATTAAAGGAAAATGGTGAGTACAAATCGAGATATTTTATTCAAACAGTTGCATGTCATCAAGGTATGAATGATGAAAAATATACTATTATTGCCATTCCTGGATTTAAAAATGGTGTATATTCTTTAACTAACGGTACATTATTTAGTCAATCTATATATAGAAATGAAGAGAATATATATATAAGAGCGTTGTTATTTTTATTATCTTTTTATTGGGGAAAGGATTGTACAAGCACTAATATAGAAGATTTATTTGAAGAGGGTGGTGTGGATGATGCTGAAAGTATACAAGAAGTACGTTATACATCTAATGATTCTTATTTTGATAATCAAACTAATGCTGAACGCTTTTGTAGAAGAGTTGGAAAAACATTATTGAGTGGTGTTACTAATGATAGTTTATTTTTAGAAGTTGTACCATTATTTTATGTGTTAAAAATATCTTCTATTATATATTGTCTTGAAAAAAATTTAATATCAATGCAATCACATCAAGATTTATATTATACTTATGGGTATTGGATGAAAAGTTTAATAGAAAACATGCAACTATATTATAGATCTTATTTGTGTAGGTTTTTTGAAAAATGGGTAAAAACAACTTATGAAGCGTGGGATAAAGAATTTATAAATGCTGATAATACAACTGATAGTGCTTTGTATTATTTATCATATGGTAATTTTGGCTATTATGATAAAGAGATTGGTCTTGATTTTTTCCAAAATAAAATATCACTCAATGAATATCGAGATTTAGTAGATATACAACATATAACTGTATATAGATTTTTTAGACAAACCCATCCTATTGTACAAGATATGACTAAACAATTATTTAAAAATGTTGTTTGGTATAAATATAATCCTAATATTTTAAGTCAAAATATAGCAAATGTATATAGTGATTTATTTAATCCTTTACTAGAATCTATTTTAGAAAAATATATGAAAGGATTTAACGAGGGATTAAGTGAGAAATTTAAGGGCAAAGTAACGCAGCAAGTTAAAACAGAATTACATATGCCTTCAAAAATAGAAAATGAATTAGAATTTCAGTTATATCTTCATTATAAGCAATTATGGGATAGATGGATATGTGATGAAAAAAATTCATATAAGAAGTGGATATTAGAAGATGTTTTTGGGGAAGATAAGGGGCGTATTCATTTTATTGATTCTTCTTATAATAAAATTGGGCAACTTATATTAGCAAATCTTGAAAAGTTTGTAGAGTTAGTGCAAAGTTGTATAGAACAAGAAAATTTATTATTTTTATCATTTTTAAGTTATTTTTATAAAGATAATAATTGTATTTTGTTTAATATTCAAAATTTTTATGATAATCAAAATGTTGAAAATGTTAGAAGAATATTTGAACCAATTTCATATACAGAAATTAATTGGGGTAATATAAAAGATTTTTCGGACTTGGTGGTAATGTTTTCATATCATCCAGCGGATTCAATGGAGGATTCTTTTAATATAGATGATACTGTAGACAATTTACCTGAACAATTAAAAACTTTCATTGAAGGTAATTATAGAGTGCCAGCTATAGGTGTTGCATATGGGAGACAAAATCAAAATTATTTTATGGATATTAATGTATCAATGAATACCCCAGCAACTACTGAACAATCTTTACAAGCTTATTTACGCATTGCGGAAGAAAATTCAAAAAATTCGGCATCTGATACTTCAAGTAAAATAAAAAGTATTGGGCAAGATAGTTTTCAAGTTTTTTCAAATCACGCATATGAATGTAATGTGACTATGATGGGGTGCGCTTGGATACAACCATTAATGTATTTTCAATTAAAGCATGTTCCTTTATTCAGAGGCGCATATATAATACAAAAAGTGACCCATACAATCACTCAAGGTCATATGATAACTAAATTTGGGGGGATGAGAGTGTCAAGAAAAGCTATGCGGGTATTAGAACAAGCACATATTTTTATGCAAAAAAATATGATTCAAAATAACTATGCATTACAAGAAAATTTACAAGCTAATGTGTTAAACAATTGTTCTTATGCTTTTTTTAATCCTTATGGCGAAAATAATAAGAGTAAAGAGAAATATGAATCTGCTATCAATAACTATTTTGAACAACAAGTTAGTTATATGAATATGAATAACTTAACTTTGTTCGGTCTTATTTTTATGAAAACAAGTGATATATATAAAAATAGTGAAAGTGATAAAGACAAAATTGTTAATCGTTTAACTTATGTAATGCATAATAATTGGATTCATTTTAGGGAGGAATTTGAAGAAGCAAAAGCTGTGTTTGATAAGTTTTTAGATAAGTTTAGTGATATTCTTTATAGTTTTGATTCTAATATTAGTGAGGCTAAAGATTATTATAAAAACTATGAAGATGAGATAGATAAATATGCAAAACAAATAAAAATTATATTTCAAAACCCAAGTGCCAATTTGGAAAAAACATCTAAATTGAATAAAATAAATGGGGTAATGGAAGCATATGATAATAAAGATGGTAATTATTATGTGGAAGACAGTGTTGGTAGTTTAATTTTTGTTAGCAATATGTATGGGTCTGAACGCATTTATTTTGGGGCAGATGTGAAAAATGTTGATAAATCTGAAAATTTAACAATTGAGGACTTAGTTACATCTTTTAATAAAACAGCATCAGCAACAAAGACTTTGCAAGGAATTAAATTTGAAATAAAAAAACAAGTTCATTTAGAATATGGGGTTGTTAAGGCATTAATTAGTGTAGCAAATAAAGATAAACAAGATGAAGACATTTTAGCGACATGTTATGATATGATTTTACAAACTTATGGTAAAGAGTTTTTAAGGTCTGTTGTATGGGTAGTGAAAGGGGAAAGTAATGGTCATGAAATGTGGGAATATATTGGTATTGAATTACCAAATAGTACTTCATTTGATGTTAAAGTTGGGTTTATAAGTAATGAATCTGACTTGACAATTGAAACAGTTGATGATTATAAAAATTTACATGAAAAATTTTATACCTCTATATTAAGCAAGTATTCTTATGATAAAACAAAACAAACAATTGATAATTCCTTTAAGAATGATTGCAAAAATTTCATATCCTTAACAAATGATAATGCAAGTGATATGGGAGGAGAAAAAACATGGAAAGATAAAGTGTTAGATTTTATTAAAGAAAATAATAAAACAAAGGGCATTGTTATTAAACCTTGTACCGAAGTTATGCATGAGGTGGGATGGTATTCTCAAAATTTGTCTGAACAAACACATGGTCAATTTCAATTTGAAGGTTCGGGAAAGAAAGAAGAGAAATTGGAACGCGAATACAATCAAATATATGTGGCAACGCCTAAAGAATCAAGTGCCGTGTCAATTGAGTTATTAATGGCTCGGAATGGCTTAGAGGAAATGCCAAATGGTACACAAGAAATGTGTGAAAAAGTTAATTGTTATGCTAAATATGCATATGAACATGCAAATCCATCTAGTAAAGGAGAATGTGCAAAGGGAGTAAGAATTGCTTTAGCCGAAGCACTTAATAATTTTAGTGTGGGAGGAAGACCTAATAGTGCATGTCGTTATATTAATATTTTGGGATATTGGGGATTTACGAAAATATATGAGGGTTTTCATTCTCAATATATAGGTTCTTATGAAAATGGTGATATAATTGTAACTGCTGGTTTGAATTTGCCAGAAAGAGATGCAAATGGAAAATTGATAAAACCTACTATAAATAAAGATGGGGAATTGGTGAGTGAAAATAGAGCCAAAAGACATGGGCATATTCAAATATTTTATAATGGCAAATGGTATGCTGATAGAGAATTTCCAAATGCTAATGCATATGGTAAAGAAAAAGATAGACCATGTTATTTATTTAGAGCAATAGATAGACAAAAAAAAGATGGCAGTAATAAATAAAAATGTGGATTTATTATTGTTTTTAGCATCTATAAATTTGTTTTTTGTGTAAAAAAAATATATTTTTGCATAAATTTAATATTAAATAAGATGGCAGAATTAGGGTATATAGTAACAAAAAATAAAATAAAGAATATTTTACCTTTTATTAAAGTGGTTGCTAATATTGAACTAATAGATGATATTACTAAACCAATATTGATTATAGGATTAGAAGAGGCGAAAAAATATACCTCTTCTTTTTCTATTTTAAATAAAGAAATTAAGAAAAATATGTTTTGGACCTTTGGTAAACGTGAAAAACGAGTAGATTTTGAAAAAGATATTGAAAAATTTCAAGAATATGTGTTAAAATATGCATTAGAGCAATTAAAATATTATTATGTGAATATTTTGACAATAAAATATGAAAAAATGAAACATTTATTAAAAATTATTAATAATTGTGACAAGAAATTCATTTTTATTGATAAAAAAATGTTTTATTTATATTATAATAATTATATTTTAGGGGTTTCAAGTGATATATTGTCATATATTGGTATTAAAAAATACAAAGTTGTTGAATTATTAGAAAAAAACAAGCAAAATATTATATTTTTTAATGATTTTTCAATAAATCATAAAATAAAAAAAATTATTGATACAAAAAGGTATGTAATTCCTTATTTTCTTTCGCTAAATGAGGAAAAATAAACATTTTTTTTAAAAAAGAACTATTTATAATTAAAATAGTTTATTAAATTATGAAACGTTTTATTATAAAAAAGAAACAATCTGAAAAACCATTAAGAATGCCAATGGTTTATGAAAATAAAAAGGAAAAAAATATAACCGAAATGGATACACAAGAAAAAATTATGATGGCAAATGCGGTATTGAACCAAAATGATAATATTGTCACTAAAGTAAAAAAAGTTCGTTCAGATAAAGGTTTGATTGAAAAAACTGAAAGTTCTAAAATTATATTAACTGAAGATAATAGAGAGTTATTAAATGATTAATATGGATAAGAAATTATTGAAAGAACAGAATTTATATGAAGCACATAAACAATTTATGCGTTTATGTGAATGGTCATATGTTCCCACAACATTAGAAGAGGAAGGTGAGGAAGAAACGCCTCAAGATGGTGCTGAAGGTGGTGCTCCTATGGATGGAAACCCAATGGGCAATGGCACAGAGGGTGGTATGTCATCTATGGACGGTGGAATGCCACAAGATGGTGCTGAAGGTGGCGCTCCTATGGGTGGAGACCAGATGGGAAATGGTGCAGAAGGTGATATGTCACCTATGGATGGCGGAATGCCTCCTATTGGTGGAGACTCAATGAGTGGTGGTGAAGATGAAACAGTTATTGATGTTGATGATATTACAAATGCGCAAGAAAAAATGAACGACAAAGTTAATGTTGTTGGTCAAGATTTGGGTAAAGTTGATAGTAAAATTGAAGCATTATTACAAACATTGAGTAAAATGGAAACAATGATTAATAATAATAATGAAGAAATTGCTAAGTTTAAAGCTGAATTTGAAAAGCGTAATCCAACCCAAACTGAAAAATTAAATTTACGTTCATTAGATTCTTATCCATTTAATGTAAATCCAAAAGACTATTGGGCACAAAAAGGTGCTGACCCTAATAGTAATTATAGTGGTTTTTCAAATAATGGTGAACCAACCACACAAGAGTATGTAATTACAAATAATGATGTTGATGATTTCAGTGAGAGAGAAATGGAAGACAGTTTTGATATTGCTGATGAATTGAGACAAGATATTAATAAGATTTTTGGGTTATGATTTGTATAAAAAATAATTTAATTCCCTTTAAAGGTTATAAAGCAATTAATTTATTTGGATTGATATTTACACGCGCTGAATTGACTGAAAAAGAAAAAAACCATGAAAATATTCATACAAAACAAATGCTTGAATGTGCGATATTAGGTTTTTATTTAATTGGTGCTTTAATAATTTTTTCTAACATATCTTATTGGTGGTTATTAACATCATTACTCACATTTTATGTGTTTTATGGATTAGAATATATAATAGTGCGATTATTTCATAAAAAACAAAATGATGCATATCATGATGTTTCTTTTGAAGAAGAGGCGTATGTAAATGATGATAATTTAGAGTATAATAAAGTAAGAATACCGTTTAATTGGGTGAAATATCTTGTGGTTAAATCAAACAAAAAATAAACTTTATAGTATTTATAATATGGATAAGATTTTGAAATTTTATCCATATTTTTTTTGTTTTTTTAACATTTTAGGTGTATATTTGCACCAGAAATTTTAATGAATTTTTTATATAATTTTTTTAATAATAATTTTTAATTTAATTTTAATTTTATGAGTAATTTTAATGTAAACATTTCCGCTGATGCTATTATGGCACAACGTGAAGAACAAAGCGTAAGCGTAAGAAAAAACACTTTCAATGAA
>JAEIGA010003304.1_pt1 | contig 25324 bp, 24 predicted proteins | sample 9270691 | NCBI WGS metagenome assembly JAEIGA01 (sample SAMN17057246, study PRJNA624740) | gut metagenome | biome: biome; isolation source: fecal sample | host: Bos grunniens | place: China: Xizang | collected 2019
CACCTGCTTAAGGGCTGCTCCGCCATGCCACAACATAAGATACTTCTGCTCGGGGCGCTTATGCCAATATGCTCGCCATGGATCGGTACGAGCGTTGGTAATCAAAAACTCGGCACTCGCCACAGCCTTCAAATATCCCCACGTACAGAATCGCACACACTTAATGCGACTATCGACACACGAGATGTCGACACCTCGGCGGAAAACCCAGATAATCTCCATCTCGGGGTGGTGCTCCAAAAGATACTCTGTAAGGTAGCGAGGATTACAACCATATTGCTTGTAGGTATATGCCCAGCAGAGCACCCTGCCTGGCTTCACCTTAACAAAACAACGCACTATATAAGAGAGCAAATTACCAAACGACTGAAACACTCGATTCAGCCTCCAGCCTATTGCACTACTAACTCTACTCATAGCCTACTCTTTGGTTTAATATTTACACAAAGATAGTAATTTTATCACTCAATTCCGAAAAATTTCTTAAATTTGCAATTATTAATAGCGAAACTCTATGAGTGACAATAGTATTACGATTGATGCCGAAAAGCTACGTGAGCGCTACAATCCCGATGGCTCAACTCTACGTCGTGACCAGCTTGAGCTTTTGGAGATGCTCAAGCATGTAGCTGCGATATGCAAGGAGCACAACATCGTGTGGTGGCTAAGTTCGGGCACACTGCTTGGAGCGGCACGCCACAAGGGATTTATCCCTTGGGACGACGACATGGATATCGTAATGCTTCGCAAGGATTATCGCCGTCTAAGGCGCATACTACGCAAGATTGATGACAAGGAGTATGTGCTGCACGACATGTGTAGCGATGTGGAGTACATCAACTGCTTCGGAAAATATCGAAAGCGAGAGGGAGGCATCGAGTCTGATAGTAGGCGCTACAACTACTACAAGTGGCGAGGCATAGGCTTCGACATCTTCACAATCGAACGCACCAACTACTTTGCTGCAAAGGCGGCAAGCACAATATATGGAAACCTACAACACCTAACATCATATATACGTTGGGGCTGGTTGCGCAAGCCACTAATCAGAGCGATTGAGCTACTATGCCTCGGCATGATATTCCCCATATTGCGCCTAATAGGTCTTATCAACCCTCACAAGGAGTATCACTACTCGCTGGGCATAGGCTGGGCAAAGTCGACACTCTTTCTTAGCGACACCCTGCCACTTACTACAACGGAGTTTGAGGGTGTTCAGATGCCTGTACCCAAGCATACCGACGCCTACCTAAGTCGCATATATGGCAACTGGCGTGAGCTACCCAACGACGAGCAGATACGACGCTGCATACACAACAAAAAATATATTGCCGAGATATACGGCACTACCCAAACTAAAGAGTAATGACAGAAGAGCAGACTCTCAGAGAGAGATATAACCCCGAGGGCTCAAAACTACGTCAAAACCAAAAGGAGCTATTGGAGATGCTTATCGACCTTGCAGCGATATGCAAGGAGCATAATATCAAGTGGTGGCTGAGCTCAGGAACACTGCTCGGAGCAGCACGCCACGAGGGATTTATCCCTTGGGACGACGACATCGATATAGCGTTGCTACGTCGTGATTTCAAGCGTCTACAACGCATCTTACTTAAGCTAAATAGCGACAAATATATCTACCACTCGATACACACAGACGCCGAGTACACCAACTTCTACGGCAAGTTTCGCAAGCGTGAGGGCATATCCCTAACCACAGCAAAGCGCCATAAATATCTAAAATACCGAGGCCCATTTATCGACATATTCTCGATTGAACGCACAAGCTACTTTGCAGCACGAGCCTCAAAAGTGATATACAACGCCTTGCAGCACCCTACCGTATATATCAAGACGGGGTGGTTGCGCCGACTCATGATACGCCTTGTTGAGTTCCTAATGCTCTTTATCATTAACCCAGTGCTTCGCATCGTGGGACTTATAAACCCTCGCAAAGAGTATCACTACGCTTTAGGCATGGCGTGGCCCAAGTCAAGATTTTATATTGAAGATATACTCCCGCTCACCACCGCTACGTTTGAAGGCGAGTCAATGCCTGTCCCCAAGGATATGGACGCATACCTTAGCAAGGTATATGGCGATTGGCGCACGATGCCCACAGAGGAGGCCATACATCGTAGCATACACTCTGAGGAGTATCGCAAGGAGATATTTAGTAGACAAGCAAATATGGCAAAACCATGAAAAAGGTTATAACATACGGAACATACGACCTGCTACACGAGGGACACATCAACCTCTTGCGCCGAGCTAAGGAGCTTGGCGACTACCTAATTGTGGGCGTGACCAACGATAGCTTTGACCGTGACCGTGGCAAGCTCAATGTGCGCAACAACGTCTTGGAGCGTGTCGAGGCCGTTAAGGCCACAGGATTTGTCGACCAGGTAATTATTGAGGATTACATGGGACAAAAAATCGACGACATACTAAAATACGATATCGACATCTTCGCTATAGGCTCGGACTGGGAGGGCAAGTTCGACTACCTCAAGGAGTTTTGCGAAGTGGTCTACCTACCACGTACCGAGGGCGTATCATCGACAATGCTACGTGCCAAGAGCGAGACGGTGCTTAGCATCGCCATTGTAGGTTGCGGACGTATCGCCGATAGGTTTGCCTCGGAGAGCAGATATGTCGATGCAGCAAACATTAATGGTGTCTTCGACATTGACGCAGCGAAAGCCGCAGCTTTTGTTAAGAAGCACAATATTGGCACTCTGTTTAGCTCGTTCGAGGAGCTCGTTGAGCACTCCGACGCTGTATATATCGCCACACCTCACCAATGCCACTACTCTCAGGCTAAGTATGCCTTGGAGCATGGTCGTCACGTAATATGCGAAACACCAATGGTGCTACGTGGCCACGAAGCCGAGGAGCTATTTGCGATTGCCGAGAGAGAGGGTCTTGTGCTACTCGAGGCCAATAAGACAGCCTACTGCCCCGCATTCAACCACCTTATCACGCTCATAAAGAGTGGTCTAATAGGCGATGTTGTGGGTATCGACGCATCGGAGTCGAAGCTCTGGGGCGAGGAGAACCTACGCCGTGAGTTAGATCCTAAGCAGGCGGGAGGCTCGCTCTACGAGATGGGCTCATACCCATTGCTCCCAATCATCAAACTACTGGGCACCAAGCACAAAAATATAGACATCTACAGCCGCCTCAACGACAATGGCGTAGATGTCTACACTCGAGGCATCATGCAATACAACAGCGCCTTGGCATCGTTCCAGCTCGGCTTAGGGGTAAAGACCGAAGGCAACCTCGTAATCTCTGGTACACAGGGCTACGCCTATGTTCCGTCGCCATGGTGGAAGACCGACTACTTCGAGCTTAGATACGAGGACCAAAACCGCAATAAGAAGTACTTCTATAAGTGGGACGAGGCGGGACTACGCTACGAGATTCAGGAGTTCGTGTCGTGCATAATAAACAACCGCAGCTACTCGCCACGTCTTACGCCACGTGAAAGTATAGCTATGGCTCACATTTTTGAGCAGTTTGCCGAGCGTAAAAACTTCTTCGAGCTATGAGACGAGCATTAGTTGTCGGAGGTGCTAATGGCATAGGGCTTGCCATAGCCACACTCCTTGCCGAGGAGGAGTGCTTCGATCGTATATATATCGTTGATAGAGCAGATATTTTAGAGGAGCATAAGCACGCAAAGTTCCGATACCATAAGTTCGATCTTTGTGCTGACGACTACTCGCTGTTCGACACATTCGCCGATGTCGATACGCTGATGATTACCGCTGGCTTTGGGCGCTTAGCACACTTTGCGGATATTGACGAGAGAGAGATTGTCGATAGCTTTACGGTAAATGCCTCGGCTGTGATTCGTGTTATCAAACATTTTTACTCTCGAATCAGTGCTACGGAGGATTTCTATTGCGGCGTCATGGGTAGCATCGCAGGATTTATCTCCTCGCCACTATTTGCCGTCTATGGAGCAACGAAGGCTGCCCTCAAAATATTTATCGAGAGTGTAAACGTAGAGCTTGAGATGTCGGGCACTACAAACCGCATTCTCAACATCTCGCCAGGCTCGATTAAGGGCACAGCATTCTATAACGGAGCAAACGACCTAAGCATAACTCGCTCATTAGCCACAGAGATCATCGAGCACCTATGGGCTAAAGACGACCTCTTCATTCCGCAATACGACGATATTTTCAAGGAGGTGTTAGAGCGCTACCACAACGACTTCCGCAAGGAGGGACGCCACTCATACGAATACAAGATGAAGAGTGGCAGACTAAAATAGAAGATAAGAAGCACTATGATAAAGATTTCAATCATTGCACCTATCTATGGTGTTGAACGATATATTGTTAAGTTTGCCGACTCGGTATTGTCGCAAACCTATTCCAACATCGAGTTCATCTTTGTTAATGATGGCACTAAGGATCGCTCTATGGTGCTTCTCGACGAGCTTATAGCATCAAAGTATGAGCATCTTCGTCCGCAGATAAAGATTGTAAACAAGGAGAACGGAGGCCTCCCCGCTGCACGACGTACGGGCATGGAGCACGCCACAGGCGAGTATATCCTGTTTGCCGACTCCGATGACTGGCTTGAGATAGATGCTGCAGAGAAGATTATGCGAGAGGCTGAAAGGAGTCATGCCGACATCATATATTTTGATCTTGTAAAGGAGTATGGCCATAAGCAGAGCATAAAGCGTGAACGAGAGTATAGCGCAGCAACAAAGGAGCTATGGATTGAGAATATATTCAACTACCGCTCATTTGGCTACACCGTAACAAAGTGCTTCCGCCGAGAGCTCTACACAAACAACAAGATATACACTCCAAAACTCGGCATGCATGAGGATATATACCTCATGACACAGCTAATATTTTATGCCAAGAGCATTGTTCGTCTTCCAGAGGTGTTGTATCACTATCGCAAGGATAACGAGGCTTCGATGTGTGCAGATGTGCGCCATCGCCGCCATATAGCCTCGTCACGCAACCTTCTCGACCTATATCACAACTTTAGCGACAACCTTGCCACAAGTCCTATTCATCATGTTGCCGATGGCATAGTGCTACGTGCTGGCTGGCACGCCATGATACATCGTGTGGATCTATTCACTGAGTTTCCATGGCTTGCAAAGGCCATTCAACGTGCTAAGCTAAGCACACATTATCGCACACCCCTACTATTCCAGATAATAGTTAAGATATACGCATGGTCTAAATAAGTAATTAGTAATAGCTCTAAGAGATTAGGGAATTTAGAGAGTTTAGGGAGGATAGGGAGTTTAGAGTATCACTTATATCCTTAAGTTCCCTAAATTCCTCTCTCCCATCGAGCGAAGCGTTACCCATCAAGCGTTAGCGCTCCTATTTATCCTATCAAGGGGCAGAAAGGGTATTAAAGGGTCAGAAAGGGTATTTTTCTGACCCTTTGGACTCTCTGGACTCTCTGGACCTTTTTAGACTCTTATCACGAGAAATAAATTTGTTGTTAGAAGGGTGCCGAGTGCCACACTCGGCAAAAATGGCGACGATGGGTAGTACTTGACGTACGTCCCATTGTCGCCATTTTTTGTTAGGGGCCGCAATCGACCCCTTATCACAACAAATTTGTCTCGTATTTGGATTTATTGGGCAATGCCCTCTCAAACGAATCGAGCAACACGGCACGAAGCTCCTCGTAACGCTCCTCGCTAAGCTGAACATCGTTGACACAGACAAGCTTATGCGTTGGCTGCTCAATAAAGCTACGCAACTTCGACGTAGAGACCACACCCACCGAGAAGTGCTTCTTCGATAGGCGCTCATTTAGAATCTTACCCTTTAAGTACATATAGTCGAGGTAGAGATACTGGTTGAGATTCTTTGCCGAACGAGTAGTTGTCATTGAGCCAACAATCTCATCGCCGATCTGAGCATAGAGAGCCTTAATCTCGCTCTTAAGCATAGGCGTACAGACATGCTGAGGTCGCAAAAATAGCATGCGAGGCTTTAAGCCCAATGCTCTGCGAGCTGTATTGTCCGAGTTACGGCATATCTTCTTGAACATGTCAAACCAAAAGAGATGATAGCTCATGCCCAATACGCCCCTACCCTCACGGAAGAAATCCGTAGGCTTACACTCCTTCAATGGAAATATATCGTCGTTGAAATAGAGATACTCCTCATCAAGATCCTCGATATTATGTAGATGCATCTCTATTGGATTACAGTTAAAGGTTGGTAGTAGCTGCTCTGGGATAATATCCTTGTGCAACACAACATTCACCTCATTGCGATTTAGCCACTCGGGCACCTGACTCTCTCCCGACACTACAAGGTGTACCTTGCGTATAAATGGCATATTCTTCTCGATACCTCTAAATAGGTATTTCAAAGTACCCCAATCTCTAAAACGCTTCTCAAGAATCGGCGTGTTAGTATGCTTTGCGTACTCTGCTTGCCATACTGGATCCAATCCGTTGACGTATGTTATTACAATATCCATTACTGCTTAATAGGGTAAAATGTGAGGTGCCTAAGCACATATTTATATTTCAAGAGTCGACTTTCCAAATTTTTTAGCTTGCTTCTCGGGCGTATGCTTCCACCTATTGTGCGACCATAGCCACAACTCGGGTTGCTCCCTAATCATCATCTCTAAACGCTCTACATAGCGACGTGTAATCTCATTCTGGGCAACCTGCTCCACGCCATCATATATCTCGTCGAAACGTATTGAGTACTCTCCTGCTCGAAGGCGCTTGGTGTAGCAGAAATATACTGGCATATGAAACTTAAGCGCAATCCTCTCGCTACCATCGATAAAGGCGGTCTTGCGATTCAGAAAGTCGTACCACACGGTATCGGCCACAAGGCGTGGACTTTGGTCTGATATAAGGCCAATGGCCATGCCGCCAGCGCTCTCACGATTACGCAATATGTGGCGCACAGTATCCTTCATTGCCACCTGCTTGACATGTGGCGAAAAGTTACGCAAGCGACGATAGTAGCACTCAAAAACCTTGCTCTTCAGAGGGTGATAGACGCCCACACACTCCGACTCGGCAAACCACGACCAAAGCAAAAAATACTCCCAGCAACCATAATGTGTAGCCATGGCTATCCAATCTCGCCCAGCCATGCGCTCACGATGCTCATCGCCATTCTCCCATACTATATACTTCTGCTTATCTGTTGGTTTTACGCCGGCAAGTGACACAGTATCAACGACAATCTCAGCCAAAAAACCGTAGAACTTACGCATTATGCGGCGTATCTCCCGATCGCACATATCGGGGAACGAGCACTGCAAATTGTGCAACACCATGCGACGACGATAGCGAAGAGTGAAGAAGACAACAAAGATGAATGGCTGAAATAGTCCGAAACGAAACCATCGAGGCATAATGTGCATAAAGCGACTAAAGCCCCACAATAGTTCTAAGGCTATGCGCTGCAAGAGATTTAGCTTAACATCACTCATCTTCGCTCAGGTTTAATATGCAAATATAGGAAAAATATATCGATATTACAAATCTTGCTCCTCGAGGCTATCCTCCACAGCACGTTGCGCAATATCGTAGTCGAAGCCAAGCGAGAGAGCATAACGCATGAGCTTACCTCGCAGCTCATAGTCCGATGTATATTTAGTAGTGCGAATCTTGCGACGTAGCTTCTCCACAAGGCGTGGTAGCTCCACATTGCTATCAAGCTGCCCAAGTGCCTCGTCGATAATAGCTTGACTAACACCCTTTTGGCGCAGTTGCATAGCTATCTTGCGTGCCCCCCAGCCCGACAGACGTGACTTCTCACGCACATAGGCTTCGGCATAGCGACCATCGTCGATAAACCTCTCCTTAACGAGTCGCTCGAGAACACCCTGACGCTCCGCCTGGGGCACCTGCCACTGCTGCATAAGGCGCAGAGCATCGCCCGACGACTTCTCGCTACGGGCACATAGGCGCATCAGTGACTGCAACGCCTGCTGTGCACTCTTTGGCTTACGCTCTCGGTTTTTTGGGGTTATTAATTGTTCTCGGCACATACCATTCGTTGTTTACCCCTAAAGTCCTCACGCACAACGATATTAGAATATCCCTCCGAAGAGAGCATAACCCTCATCTCATCTGCAAAATTCTCGTAAATCTCAAAATATAGCTTACCGCCCTTGTGTAACATTGTGCGTGCTCGACGAGCTATCGAGCGATAGAACAACAACGGATCGTTGTCATCAACAAATAGGGCTATCGAGGGCTCATGCTCCGTTACGTTTGGGCGCATAAACTCTCTATGGCTAATTGGAATATATGGTGGATTAGATACCACTACATCTACCTTACCGTCAACACATTGAGAAAAGTCGCCAAGAGCATCGCCCTCAATAAATTCAACACTCGGAGCAAACTTCTGGGCATTGCGGCGAGCGATGTTTAGTGCCCCTTTAGAGATGTCGATGCCCCACACCCTACTATTGCTCAAGCGGCGACGCAAGGCAATAGCAATACAGCCCGAGCCTGTGCACACATCTACAATCTTAGCACTTTGCTGAGCCTCCGAGGCAATCCACTCAACAAGCTCCTCGGTCTCGGGGCGTGGAATAAGCACACCCTCGCCGACCTCCAAGTCCATGTCGTCGAACGAGGATAGGCCAATAATATATTGCACAGGTCGCCACTCACGTAGCTGTGCAATAACCGCATCTATATCTTTGATTTCAAGCTCCTTATTAGGCTCGATGAGGAGTTCATTTCGTGTTATAGCACCCTTTGCAAGCACTATCATCTCGGCAATCTGACGTCCCTCCTCCTCACCATAAAGTTCAGAGGCAATATCACGAAGTTGAAGGAATATCTCTCTACGAGTTGCCATTTTGCTGAAGTCTTAAATCGGCAAGAGCAAAAGCCGTCATGGCCTCGACGACAACCATGGCACGGCGAGCTATGCACGAATCGTGACGACCACCTATGCGTAGCTCCTCAACACTATTATTCTCAAAATTAAATGTCTGCTGAGCCGTGGCAATGCTTGGTGTAGGCTTAATGGCAACACGTAGCACAATGTCGTTGCCATTGGCAATGCCGCCATTTATACCACCGTCGTTATTTGTCTTTGTCTTACCCTCGCCATTGACTATTACGTCGTTACGCTCGGAGCCTCGGGATTTGGCACCCTCAAAGCCATCGCCAAACTCTATGCCCTTGACGCCAGGTATCGAGAACATAAGGTGCGAAATAACGCTTTCGACCGAGTCGAAAAATGGCTCGCCAAGGCCTCGTTCAACACCCGATACACGGCACTCAACAACACCACCTACTGAGTCGCCAGCAAGACGTGCCTGAGAGATAACGCTCTCAAACTCAGCCTTATTGGTAACACCACCAACGCTCACCAGCTCTGTTTGGAAACTATACCCCGAGAGCATCTTCTTGGCCACGACACCCGCAGCAACTAAGGCTACGGTCATGCGTCCCGATGCCATGCCTCCACCTGCAAGATTATACTCTTCGCCATACTTCATGCGCTGCGTAAGATCAGCATGCGAGGGGCGTGGGTGAAGACGCAAATGGGAGTAGTCGCCCGACTTACAATTTGTATTTCGGAATTTTATGGTAACACTCTCGCCTGTGGTAACACCCTCAGCATCAACGCCCTCGATAATAGGCTCGTCGGCCTCATGGCGTGGCGTCTCACCCTTAGACTGTGGGCGACGACGCTCCAAATCCGAGGCGAAATCCTCAGCACGAAGGCTAATACCCGCAGGCACGCCACTAAGCACAACACCCAACTCCTCGGAGTGCGAAGCTCCAAAGATTGTCATTTGCAATATGTTACCAAACGAATTATTCACGCTACTTTATCTTTAGAGACTCTAAATCCTCAAAAAATGATGGATAGCTCTTAGCCACACACTCTCTATTCTTGATGATCAGCTCATCTTCGAGACGTAGGCCAGTGATGGCCAACGACATGGCTATACGGTGGTCGTCGTGACTATCCACCTTTGCGGCATGCACCTCGCCACCTACGATACGCATAATATTCTCGTCGTAGTCAAGCTCAATATCTATGCCGAGCTTTTCGTATTCGTCTCTGAGCACCTCTGCTCTGTCGCTCTCCTTACCACGCAGACGCTCAATACCATAGAGCGTTGAGACACCCTCGGCAGCAGCAGCCAGCGCCACAAGAGCAGGAAAGAGATCTGGGCATTGCGTAGCATCGAACGAAAAGGCCTCGAGCTTACGATGTGCCACGGTAATACTATCTTGCTCAATGATTAGCGATGCACCAGCACGCTCCAAAGCACGACATATCGCTGTGTCGGCCTGACGTGAAAGAGTTGATATGTTTGATATTGTTACCTCGCCAGCTATTGCTGCTGCAACCATGATTGAGGCAGCAGAGCTCCAATCGCACTCGATAGTGTAGTCGATAGCCTCGTAGCGCTGGCCACCCTCAACATAGAACTCAGAGTAGTCGCCATCGTGGTACATAACCTCGATGCCGAAACGCTTAAGCGTATCAAGAGTCATGTCGAGATATGGCGTAGATACTGCACCACGCACCTCGATAGTGGTATCACGTTCGGCAACTGGGAGCGCTATAAGAAGACCTGTAATAAACTGTGACGACATCGAGCCATCAACAACCACACGTCCGCCACGCATAGGGCCTTTTACCTCGATAGGCAATCTACCGCCACCATCACGCACCTCAACGCCAAGCTCCTTAAGTGGCTCAATCATCATCGACATTGGACGGTGCTTGAGCGTACCCTCGCCACTAATACATATAGACTCATTATGCAGCGATGCAATAGGCGTAAAGAGACGTGCGGCAAGTCCCGACTCGCCGACATTTAGTTCTCGTACCTTGGGCGATAGTCCACCCTCAATAATTAATGTATCCTGATTTAGAATCTCGACTTTTGCGCCTAAAGCCTCAATTGCAGCTATTGCCGAGCGAGTATCATTACATAACTCAATGCCACGAAGCGTTGTGCGTCCCGAGGCAAGAAGTGCTGCTGCCAAGGCACGCTGAGCATAGCTCTTAGAACATGGTGGAGTTACCCTACCTTGTAATCTATTCCCTAAAGGAACCGTACTATCCATATATGATTTTATTCGTTACCCTAATCTAAATCGTCGTCATCTTCAACGACCTCGCGAACATGGCCTAAGGCTCGCAATGCCTCCTCACGATCACGCTCCTCTTGCTCACGCTGCTGGTGTCTCATCTGAGGCGATGTGCGTAGCTCGAAGTTGCTACCGAGATATACTCGACGCACCATCTCATCGGCAGCCAAATCCTCGGCAGTACCCATCTTAAGAATCTTACCCTCATAGAGGAGGTACGTACGGTCGGTAATGGCCAATGTCTCGTCGACATTGTGGTCTGTGATGATAACACCGATGTTCTTATCCTTGAGCGTACCTACGATGCTCTGAATATCCTCAACAGCAATAGGATCGACACCCGCAAATGGCTCGTCAAGAAGGATAAACGATGGGTTGATAGCCACGGCACGGGCAATCTCGGTACGACGACGCTCGCCACCCGAGAGCTGGTTACCATAGCTCTTTCGCACCTTCTGTAGACGAAACTCCTCGATAAGCTGCTCGACACGCTCCTTCTGATACTGACGCGAATAGTCGGTCATCTCCAACACTGCACGTATGTTATCCTCTACGGTAAGGTGGCGGAATACCGATGCCTCCTGAGCGAGGTAGCCCACACCCATCTGCGCACGACGATATACTGGCAACTTTGTGATGTCGTGTACCACTGCATTGTCGTCCTCAAGGAAAATACGTCCCTCATTCGGTTTGATAAGACCTACAATCATATAGAATGTTGTTGTCTTACCCGCACCGTTGGGGCCGAGCAATCCCACAATCTCACCCTGGTTCACTTCGATAGATACGTGATTCACCACAGTACGTGATTTATAGGATTTTACCAATTCGCTTGTAAATAATCGCATCTTTTTTCGTAAATTTTTGACAAAGTTATTACAATTTCCCAAAAAAATATATTATATTTGAGTAAAATTTTTGCAAGATAGAGATTATGGAGACCAAACAAGAGGGAATTTTGCACGAAAAACTGCACGAATACTTCGGTTTTACCTCGTTTAAGGGCAATCAAGAGGCGGTTATCAACAATGTGCTTGCCGGCAAGGACACCTTTGTACTTATGCCAACAGGTGGTGGTAAGTCGTTGTGCTACCAGCTACCTGCCCTCATCATGGACGGTGTGGCTATTGTCATATCGCCACTCATTGCGCTGATGAAGAATCAGGTTGATGCGATGCGCACCTTCTCAACAGAGTCGGGCATCGCCCATTTCCTAAACTCGTCGCTCAACAAGTCAGCCATTGCTCAGGTGCGCCAAGATGTCTTGGAGGGTCGCACCAAGCTTCTCTATTTTGCTCCCGAGTCGCTAACCAAGGAGGACAACATCGCCTTCTTGCGTAAGATTAAAATCTCGTTCTACGCCATCGACGAGGCACACTGTATCTCGGAGTGGGGCCACGACTTTAGGCCCGAGTATCGCCGTATCCGCCCTATCATCAACGATATTGGTGCTGCGCCTCTCATTGCACTTACAGCAACAGCTACGCCAAAGGTGCAGATGGATATTCAGAAAAACCTCGGCATGACAGATGCTACGGTCTTCCGTTCATCGTTCAACCGCCCAAATCTATACTACGAACTACGTCCTAAGCACAACGTCGACCACGACATCATTCGCTTTATCAAGCAGAATAGCGGCAAGAGCGGTATCATCTACTGCCTCAGCCGCAAAAAGGTGGAGGAGTTGGCCGAGTTGCTCATGGCAAATGGCATTAAGGCCTTGGCATACCACGCAGGTATGGACGCACAGACACGTGCCGACAACCAAGATGCCTTCCTACACGAGCGTGTGGACGTCATCGTGGCTACCATCGCCTTCGGTATGGGTATCGACAAGCCCGACGTGCGCTATGTTATCCACTACGACATTCCTAAGTCGTTGGAGGGCTACTACCAGGAGACTGGTCGTGCAGGACGTGACGGTGGCGAGGGCCGCTGCCTAACATTCTATAGCTATAAGGATATCCAGAAGCTCGAGAAGTTCATGCAGGGCAAGCCTGTTGCCGAACAGGAGATTGGCAAGTTGCTTTTGCTCGAGACGGTGTCGTATGCCGAGAGCTCGATGTGTCGTCGTAAGTCATTGCTCCACTACTTTGGCGAGGAGTACACCGAGGCTAACTGCGGTGCGTGCGACAACTGCTGCAACCCTAAGCCAAAGGTAGAGGCTAAGGAGTACCTACAGCTGGCGTTGGAGACATTGCAGGCTATTGGCGACAAGTTCAAGATCGACCACCTTGTGTCAGTGCTTATGGGTAAGGTAACAGCGATGATCAAGAGCTACGGACACAACAACCTTGAGCTCTTTGGTGCTGGCGCTGAGAAGGACGCCCGTTTTTGGAATGCTGTGGTGCGCCAGGGACTCATCATGGGCCTCATCGACAAGAATATCGAGAACTACGGACTCATCTCGGTTAATGCCAAGGGTATTAAGTATATAGCCAAGCCTACGTCCGTGAGTATTACCCTTGACCACGACTACGACTCGGAGGACGAGGAGGATATGGTTGGCCCAATGAAGGGTGGTGGCGCTGCCGACGAGGAGTTGTTTGCCATGCTCAAGGATCTACGTCGTAAGGTTGCCAAGCAGGCTGGTCTTGCCCCTTATGTCATCTTCCAGGATCCATCGCTCGAGGATATGTCTATCCAGTACCCTATCACTATGGAGGAGATGCAGACAATCTCGGGTGTTGGCGTGGGCAAAGCACAGAAGTATGGCGCCGAGTTTATCGAGCTTATCAAGCGCTATGTCGAGGAGAAGGAGATTATCCGTCCTCAGGATATGGTCGTAAAGGGCGTTGCCAACAAGTCGAACAACAAGATATTTATCATTCAGTCTATCGACCGCAAGATGGACTTCGAGGATATTGCCCGTGCTCGCAACCTCGACATGGACGAGCTCCTAAGCGAGATTGAGGCTATTGTTAATTCGGGTACTCGCCTCGATATCCAGTACTACCTCAATACCATCATGGACGAGGATAAGGTCGAGGATATATACCTATATTTTAAGGAGGATGCCGAGACCGACTCTTTGGATGCCGCTATCGACGAGCTTGGCTCGGAGTATAGTGAGGAGGAGATTCGTTTGGTGCGCATCAAGTTTATTTCGGAGGTAGCAAACTAATGGCAGAGGTAAGAGCAAAAAAGGCGCTTGGTCAGCACTTCCTAACCGACCTAAACATCGCCCGCAAGATAGCCACATCGCTCTCGGGCGGCACTGCCGACAACCCCGACAAGGTGTTGGAGGTGGGCTGCGGTATGGGTGTGCTCACACAGTTCTTGTTGCAGCGTGACGATGTCGTTACGTATGGCGCCGAGATTGATACGGAGTCGGTGGAGTATCTCCACAACCACTACCCCGAGTTTGCACCACGACTTACCGAGGGCGACTTCCTAAAGATGGATCTTCGTGCCCAGTATGGCGATAGGCTCAAGATTATTGGTAACTTTCCATATAACATATCGTCGCAAATCTTCTTCAAGGTTCTCGAGTGCCGAGATATCGTCCCCGAGTGCGTGGGTATGATCCAGAAGGAGGTTGCTGTGCGCCTCGCTGAGCCCCCTGGCTCAAAGGAGTATGGCATTCTCAGCGTGTTGCTTCAGGCGTGGTACGATATAGAGTACCTCTTCACCGTTGGCGAGAAGGTCTTTAACCCACCTCCTAAGGTCAAGAGCGCTGTGATACGCCTCGTGCGTAACAACACCACGAAGCTCGACTGCGATGAGCAGCTATTCATTAAGGTTGTCAAGGCGTCGTTCGGCCAGCGCCGTAAGATGTTGCGCAACTCGCTCAAGGCTGCCTTTGGCAACTTCGGTGGCGAGGAGCACCGCTTCTTCTCCATGCGTGCCGAGCAGCTCTCTGTCGCCGACTTTGTGGAGCTTACGCAGTGGGTCGAGGAGCATAAATAAAGCTGCCTAACAAGGCTACTTTGGCGTTATACAACTTCCTCACGCTTGATATTAAAAAACAGAGCCTGCCTAACTTTTTGTTAGACAGGCTCTTTTAAGTTTAAGTAATCAGCTATTAGAAGTCATAACCGACGATATAGTATTTATAGTAGCTCCAATATTGTGCAGTCTTGTATGCATCAACAGACTCTGTTGGCACATAAATCTTGCAACTTGAAGCATTGTCGTAAAACATGTTATCTCCTCCCGTTGGCGGTGTTGTAGCCTTGCAATAGACACTTGCCAAACTGCTACAATAAGAGAATGCATACCCTCCAATCGAAGTTACACTATCGGGAATAGTTATACTTGTTAGGCTACTGCAATGATAGAATGCAGCAGATCCAATTGAGGTTACGCTATAGGGAATAGTTATGCTTGTTAGGCTACTGCATCCATTGAATGCAAAACCTCCAATAGAAGTTACACTCTCGGGAATAGTGATGCTTGTTAGGCTGCTGCAACCAGCGAATGCACCTTTTCCAATCGAAGTAACGCCATTGCCAATAGTTACACTTGTTAGGCTACTGCAATAGTAGAATGCATATTCTCCAATCGAAGTTACACTATCTGGAATAGTGATGCTTGTTAGGCTATCGCAACAATTGAATGCCCAATCTCTAACCACAGTAATATCTTCATTGAAGTATAATGTGCCTACTCCATCTTTCCAAATATGTCCTATCAATTCAGCATTACAGCAAAAAAGATCAACATCAATTTTGGTCAACGATGTATAATTAATACGGCACAAATGTTCAATGGTAGAAGCATCGTATCCCACAATATATTCAGAGCACCCAGAAAATAGTGAAGCAACTGATGCAAATAGTAATATAAACTTCTTCATAAATTAATTCATCGTTAGAACATGAAACCAAGTTGAAGTGTTAAGCCGTAGCAAAAACCAGGTTTTAGTGTTACATTATAACCAGTATACTCTACGACATAAGGAGCAGCTCTACACTGTAAGCCAGCAGCCAAATAAATACTTCGATATGTCGAGATTCTAAAATTAATACCCAGTTGCGGGTTAATAAATGGCGATAAGTTACTATGCTTAGCATCACCGACCATAAAATGAATAGTCTGATTTGGCGAGAAACTAACACCACCAGCAGCAGCAATAAATGGAGAGCATCGGCGATTAAGAATATTTACTCTAAAATAGGCAAATATTGGCAATGAGATTAAAGATGGATTCAAATAACAGCCATCAGATGGTTGTGAATTATCAACCATGGCTGAATGATAATTAAGATTAACACCCAAGCCTGCTCCTAAAAATAGTTGATTGTTTAACTTGTATCCAGCGATATATTTCACACCACTGTTTGAAAAAATTGATTTTTCTCCAAAACCCGTAAAACTCTCATATTCAACGATAGAGGCGTAACCCTTTTGTGTTTCGCTCCATTGTTCACGGCGCTCCATTTTTTCTACCAACTTCTTTTCAGCCTCAATGCGTTTCTGCTCAGCATTGCGTGCCTCTTCTTCTGCCTTCAGACGTGCAGTCTCTGCCTTTTCAGCGGCAAGACGCTCTGCCGCCTCTGCCTTTACTTTTTCTTCCCAGTACTTCTTATCTTGCTTAAGACGAATCATTAGGAACGAACCATCAATCTCAGTACGTGAGGTAATAAATCCCTCCATCTTAGCCTCGACAAAAGTAGCATAGGGCGAAACAGACAGCTCAAAATTACCACCTTTATCCGTTGTGGTCGACTCTGTTGAGCCTACGGCACAAACAGCAACCCCCTCAATAGGAGTGTCGTTAGGGCCGAATACAATGCCCTTGACTATGCGACCTTGTGCCATGCTGAAACACGGCAGCATGACACACAATAATAACAATAGACGTTTCATAGTGCAATTATTTCTTTCCGAGCTTTAACGCACCAAAAGGAGAGCTACTTGTTGTAGGCTCAGCAGGGGTTTGAACGAGTTTGCTCAATACCTCGTCATTTGCATTGCGGAAGTTGGTATATTTTGCTGGATAGCCAGTGATAACAACCGACTCAACAACGCCTGCTGAGTTATATTTTACCTGAGTCTCCAAGGCTACCAATACGTCTGCATTGCCATTTGCTGCAAGAGCCTCACGAACGGCTGTATTGATAATATTATCGTAGCCACCAATTGCCACAGTCTTGCTAGGAATATAGAAGTATGAGATTTTCTCGGTAGATACATCAAGGTCAGCAAAAATAGCAGCTGTTGGCTGTACTGCTTGCGACTTAGAGTGTGTTGCAGTGTTAATAAGTTTTGCCATAGGCGAGCAACTAACAGCCATCATAGCTGCAATCATAACGATAGAAAGCTTTTTCATAATAGTAATGTTATTGGGTTAATAATTTGTCCAGTTCAAACTATATTACCATAACAACTCCTCTATGGTGGATTATGTATAAAAAAGAAAGTGTGGAGTTGATTTCATCTGTCTACAAAGAGGTTCTGACAAAACCTTGACTAAAACAAACGATACAATGCCCCACACTTGGATAGTATGGGTATATGCACAGAAAGGTGCATAGCCACACATAGCTATACAAGAAATGAGTGCTGTTCGCTATCCTTTAGTCGTTTGAAACTGTCAGATTTCTTTGTAAGGACCTACGAAAACACTTTCAATATGTCACTATTCTATCCGAATAGCACTACAAAATTAAAAAGAATTTCCGAAACGAACAACACTCACGAGGGACATTGTTTGTATATTTACACAAAAAATCACCTCCCGAGAGAGGTGATTTTTAAGGTTATGATTTGTTGAATGGTTACCCTACTCGGCAACTGCCTCGGTAGGCTCAGGCTCGTCGCAGAGAGTATCCTCAACTACGGGTTCCGCAGCTACCTCGCCGCCCTGGAGCTTATAGGCGAGGGTGAGAACACGGCACTCGCTCTCGACAGCGGCAATCTGTGACTCATACTTTGTGATGCCCTCCTTCATCTTGCCCAACTCCTCGAGCATCTCAGCAGGATAGCCAGCATCGATAAGCTTATCAGAGTATGCCTGAATCTCAGCCTCAGCCAGCTGAATCTCAGCATTTATCTCGCTAATACGCTGCTCATTAGCAGCCATAATCTCGGCATACTTCTCCGAGGTCAACGCCTCGAAAGACCAAGCAGCATCGAGCATATTGAGTGAGCCTGCAAACTCATCTTTGAGTGCCTGAAGCGCATCGTTTTTAGCATGAATCTCGTCGCAAGCGTAGCTTGCCTCACGCAAAGCGTCGTTCGTTAGGCGCTTAAACTCGAGCGACGCAGCGCCATTATACATGCGCTCGTAGGCAATCTCATACTGTCGGGCGAGCTTCTCGATGCTCTTAAGCTCCTCCTCCGACTCTACGCCCTCGGCCAAAGTGATGATGCGCTGCGCATCTTTCTTAGGCGTGGTAAGCGTAACACGTGACTCGCACTGCGACATCAACAACACCACAGCAACAAGCGCTGTATAACCCAATATTGCAAATATATTTCTCTTCATCGCAACCCCTATTTAACATTTGACAACACCTCATTGGCTGACTGCAAGAATATCTCGTACTCCTCGCCACCAATCTGCGTGCGCATAGCCTCCTCATACCTTTCGAGCTCGGCACGTGCCGCCACAAACTCCTCATAGCTCTTTGCCTCGGCAACAGCCGTTGCAAGCTCCACGCTCTTGTCGTAAGCCACGCCAAGGGCATCATCAGCATTAATCTCGACGGCTGGGCCTCGGTCGGCACACGACACTGACGCAAAAGCCACAGCACATATTACACATAGACGTTTCATCACTCACTTATTTATATTATTCTTACTCTACATATACCACTAAGCCCTTAAGGTACTCGCCCTCAGGGTGGTAGATATTAATTGGGTGGTCGGCAGGCTGTGTTAGCTGGCCAATAATGCGCACCTTACGTCCTGCGATTGCCGCAGCGGTAAATATCGTTGTGCGGAAGAGCTCACGGCTAACAGCTTGCGAGCATGAGAAGGTAAAGAGGATGCCGCCGGGACGTATCTTCTGCAAGGCACGAGCATTAATCTTCTTGTAGCCCTGAAGCGCATTGCCCAACACCTTATGGTGCTTAGCAAAGGCTGGTGGGTCGAGAATAATAAGGTCATAATCCGAGTCGATATCCTTCAAATACTCCACAGCATTACATGCTATGGCCTCGTGCTTAGCCTCCTGGCCAAAGTTAAGGCGCACATTCTCGTCGGCAAGCTTCACGGCACGCTCCGAAAGGTCGATAGATACCACCTTCGTAGCACCTCCCGCCAACGCAGCGACAGAGAAGCCACCAGTATAGCAGAATGTGTTGAGCACCTTACGGCCACGTGAGTACTGGCGCACCAAGTCACGGTTTACACGCTGATCGATAAAGAAGCCCGTTTTTTGTCCCTCCTCCCAGTTAACCTTGAACTTCAGGCCATTCTCCAACACCACAGCATCGGGATTTTCGGAGCGACCCCACAAATATCCATCGATAGCACCGAGGTCGGCCTTGAAAGGTAGCGTCTGCGAACTCTTATCGTAGATAGCCTCGATCTCCTCGCCATAGGCCTTACGGATAGCCTCGGCAATAAGTAGGCGTGAGTGGTACATGCCCACAGAGTGGCACTGCACAACAGCCGTACGACCGTAGACATCCACAACCAAGCCCGGGAGTAGGTCGCCCTCGCCATGTACTAAGCGGTAGCACGTAGTATCTGCATTGTTAACCATGCCGAGCGACTCACGTAGGGCCTTGGCATGAGCTATGCGCTCCTCCCACCACTTTGCGTCGATAGCCTCCTCGTCGAAGGTTAGCACACGCACGGCGATAGAGCCAATCTGATAGTGGCCACGAGCGATAAACTCGCCGCCCTTAGTAATAACATCAACCACGTCACCCTCCGAGAGTGGCTTATCGCCCTCAGCGATATGGTCGATAGCGCCCGAAAAGACCCAAGGGTGGCGACGCAATAGCGACTCCTCCTTGCCACGGCGCAAGTGTACACATGCCAATTTACTCATACTTATTCTGCTCGTTTATTCTCCTTATTTCTCTTTGCCACAAAGCGACGATGACGATTGCGTGGCTTTGGTCTATCGCCCTTAGCCTCGCCCGCCCGAGCCTTGTTATGCATAGGCTTTGCGCTCTTGGGTTGTGGCGCACCAACAATGGTTAGTTGTGCCTCTATGACAGGCTTTACCTTAAGAAGCTCGTCGAGAATCTTTAACGACACCCACGCATCTGTTGCTGCATAGTCGCGCTGCTGGTCGGTGAGGGTTGTAGCCTCCCAGTTGCTTAGGCGCTGAGCCTTAGAGACACGCTCGCCAAGCACTATCGCCGAGAGCTTTCTTAGGCTCTTCTCCTCGATACCCCATCTCGATGCCTCGTGCTGCAAATCGACAAAGCCGTCGGCACTAAAATCGCGCAACTCGCGCAACTGACGAATATCGCCCGAGACATCGGCACCCACCTTTAGTATGCGACGTGAGCCCAAGATTTTGAGTATGCGGTTGCTTAGGCGAATCTTGCATAGGCGGAATAGGTAGCACGTGTCGGGCGTAGAGAGCTGCAATAGCGACACCTTATAGCTTATGCCAGCACGAAACGATGGGCGTGTCTCGGTGTCGAAGCCTATGCGCTCGAAGCGCTGAAGGTCGTCGCACGCCTGGTCAATCATCTCGTCGCGATCAACCACAACAACACGTCCTGGGAAGCATGCTGCAGGGAGCAATGCCACACTATCATTATCTATATTTGCCTGAAAAATCATCTATTTGGGATTTCGCTTGACATAAGTCAAGGAGCAAATTTAGCCATTTATTTTTAATTTGCCATACTTCGAGATAGAAATTTTCTGAGTGGCAACCATTTTATCTACGACCTCCACAACACGCTCAGGGGCAATGTTCATGGCACTTGTAAGCTCCTTGATGTCGAGCTCATACTCGCCAAGCAGCGCCATTATTCGCTCAACGACAGGGGCTTGGCTCTCCGCCGTACGACGCTTACGCAGACACACATCGCACACGCCACACTCCTTCGAAGCCTTGTCGCCGAAGTAGTTTTCTATGATCTGGCTACGACACCTATCCTCCGACGATACATACTCAACAATGCTCTCGAAACGCTCCATCATCAGCCTATGGCGCAGCTGGTAGCTCTCAGGGGCGATATATAGGCTCTTTACAGGCAGACGCTCCGTGTCGAAACGCACCAAGGGCGAGTTATTAGCTGGAATATAGCGGATAATCTTCATACGCCAAAGCACCTTCATAAGCTCGTGCACACGCTCCACGCTAAGCTGCGCCTCGGCAGCAATCTCAAGCTCGCTAACGGGGCGAAAACGACTGAACAGACCCTCGTATTTGCGCAAGATGACTCGCAACATACAATCCATGTCGCTACCTCCGGCATGCACACTATAGAGCGCATCACGACTGCACTCAAACATCATCTTCGCCGGCTCGTCGTTTTGGTCGATAAGCGTCATATAGCCATTCTGCTCGAGCAGTGCCAAGGCACTCTTGACACGTCCAGCATACATGCGCTCACGGGCACAAAAATCGTATATGTTGAAGGCAAATGAGACCCCCTCAGCATCGCCGATGGGCACCTGCAAGTAGTTGCATATACGCTCATAAATCAGCTTCACATCGTCGATAGGCGGAAACTCAGACTCGAGAATCTGCTTGCGTCGAGCAATGTCGCCATCCTCGTATATTAGCAGGGCATAACACCTCTTACCATCGCGACCCGCACGACCCGCCTCCTGGTAATACTCCTCGAGTGTGTCGCACATGGTGTAGTGCACAACAAACCTAACATCGCTCTTGTCGATACCCATACCAAAGGCGTTGGTAGCCACCATGATACGTGTCTTGCCACTAAGCCACTCATCTTGACGCATCGAGCGCTCCAAGACGGGTAATCCCGCATGGTAGAACTGAGCACTCACGCCATCGTCGCGCAACTTCTGGGCGAGCTTCTCGCACTCGTCACGGGTGGACATATAGACAATTCCCGAGCCCTCGACATTGCTAACAAGGCGCATAAGTTGCTCATATTTGTTGCCATCTTTGCGCACCACATACTGCAAATTGGGGCGTGCGAAGCTCGAACGTAGCACCTTGCCTTGGTTAAATCCGAGGCGATACATGATATCCTTGGCAACAAGCTCGGTTGCCGAGGCTGTGACAGCCAAAAACGTAGCCTTGGGAGCATACTCCCTAATCTCGGCAATGCGCAGGTATGAGGGGCGGAAGTCGTAGCCCCACTGCGAGATACAGTGTGCCTCGTCAACAACTACGAGGCTCACGTTCATAACCTTTAGGCGAACACGAAAAGCCTCAGTAGCAAGGCGTTCGGGCGACAAATAGAGCAGCTTCACATCGCCATAGGCGCAGTTGTCCAAGGCAATCTCTATGCGGTGCTGATCCATGCCCGAGTGCACCGCCACAGCCGAGATACCACGACGGCGGAGGTTATCTACCTGATCCTTCATCAAGGCGATAAGTGGCGTGATGACAATAGTTAGTCCATCGAGCGCCAGAGCAGGAAGTTGGAACGTAAGCGACTTTCCACCACCTGTGGGCATGAGTGCCAAGGTGTCGTTGCCAGAGAGCACCGACTCGATGATTTCACGCTGCATAGGGCGGAACTCGTTGTAGCCCCACCACTTATGCAAAATCTCCTCTATTGAGGAGGTCGAAATATGCTCTCTTTTAGTTTTCACACCACAAAGATAAAAAAATTTAGTGATTATCCGATTTTTTTTCTACCTTTGCGGCGTATTAAGTATTATAACTGAATGAAACTTAAGGAGCAGTACAAAGTTCGAGAGATGGCCGGCGAGCATGTGGTAATCATGCAGGGCAAGTTCGGCAGCGACCTTACACGCATTATCTCGCTTAACGAGAGCGCACTCTACTTATGGCAGAAGATCGAGGGCAAAGAGTTCGACACTAACACCATAGCCGAGCTTCTTGCCGAGCAGTATGGTATCGACGACCAGATTGCAACAACCGACGCACAGCGCTGGATCGACAAGCTCATCGATTGCGGACTAATCGAAGAATAATCCTAAAAAATGAAGCGACAGAGAGAGATACTTAGAGGCATCTTTGCAATGCTGCTCGTGGCAATATACTCGATTGCTACGATTAGCTCATCTGCCGCCATACTCTTTTGCGAGCACCCACACCATCACCACCACAGCGAGAGTCACGACCACGAGTGTGAGTGTGACGGCTTAAGGTTTGTGGCTGAGTGCTGCGACCATCACCACTCTCTGCTCGGAGAGAACCACACCGACTACATCACAACAGAGCAGCGCCACGACTCACGTAGCGCCAACCTCTTCACACTACTGCTACAACCCCACGTAGCAACCATTGTTGATGAGTCGCTACAAACTATCACGCCAAGCGACAAAGAGCTACGCTATAGCGATGAATGCGAGCCGCTTAGGGCGGCACTCATCGAGCACACATCGTTGCGTGCTCCCCCAGTAGTTGCGTAAGCATCACAACTACTGCAAAATAAGTGTGATGCCCCCTCACCCCAACTCAGTGAAACCAACACACTTAACATCGAATATGAAAAAATCAATTATAATTCTTTTGGCAATGTTGTGCCTACCACTAATGGTATCGGCACAGCGCCTTAGTGGTAAGGTCATCGACGCTACCACACAGCAGCCACTTATCGGCGCATCGCTCTACTGGAAGAACACCACAGCAGGAGCAACAACTACTACCAACGGCACATTCACACTCAAGCGTGTGCACGGCTTCGACACCCTCGTTGTAGATTATCTTGGCTACGACGTTGTGGAGATGGAGCTTAAGGATAGAGATGTTCACGAGCTTACTATCGAGCTTAAGCCCTCGGCAGTGGGCATCGACGAGGTGGTTATCGAGGGTCAGCAGCGAGGCAACTACGCAAAGACCAGCGGTATTGCCCGCGAGGAGCAGATATCGTTTGCGGGATTGTGCAAGATGGCATGCTGCTCGCTCGCCGAGTCGTTCGAGAACTCAGCATCGGTAACCGTAGGTTATAGCGACGCTATCTCGGGTGCTCGACAGATTAAGATGCTCGGCTTGGCAGGTACCTACACCCAGATTTTGGACGAGAACCGCCCTATCATGCAGGGTGCAGGTGCAGCCTATGGCCTTAGCTACACCCCAGGCATGTGGCTCAACTCTATTCAGGTGTCGAAGGGCGTGTCATCAGTAACGGCAGGTCACGAGGCTATCACCGGCCAGATCAACCTCGAGCACCGCAAGCCTACCGACGACGAGCGTCTATTCCTCAACCTCTATTTCGACTCGGAGCTACGCCCCGAGATTAACCTATCTACGGCTATTCCACTCACCGAGGATAAGAGCCTATCTACTGTCGTTCTTCTCCACGGCTCGATGCATCCAATGTCGCATGATGACAATGGTGATGGTTTTGTCGATATGCCTAAGTCACACCAGATTAACATTGCTAATAAGTGGTTGTGGCAGACCCCCGAGGGTGTGCAGCTACGTTGGGGATGGAAGTACTTGCAGGAGAACCGCTTGGGTGGTGCTCATGGCTACAAGAAGAGCCTCTACGAGGAGATGATTGCCAATCCGCTTAACACGCTCTATGGCTCGAATATCCACAACCGAAATATTAACGCGTACGCAAAGCTGGGCTTGCCAATAGGTCCTGAGCGCACCTTTACGGGTGACCCTAACGACGCTGTGCAGAACAACTTTGCAATGGTGCTCGACTATGATAACTACCTCACTGACTCATACTTCGGTATCAATACGGTAGATGTCTTGGAGCATACAACACGTTTCAACGCTACCTATGCCCACTACTTCACCGAGCGTTCGTCGCTCAATGCTGGTGCGTCGTTCTATCTCCGTTCGATGAATAACGACTATCTCCAGCAGCGTGTTGAGGGCACTGCGCCAGTCCTCAGTTGGGACTTTGTGGGTCGCTCAACACTTGTTGAGCCAGGTATCTTTGCCGAGTACACCTATCAGATCGAGGAGAAGTTCTCGCTCGTTGTAGGTCTTCGTGGCGACTACTCGCAGATCAATGGCAAGTACTACTACGATGGAGCTAACAAGGGTAAGTTCCTCGTTACACCTCGTTCGCACATCCGCTGGAGCATCACCCCTCGTACTACGCTACGTGCCTCAGCAGGTATGGGTTACCGCCGTCAGAACCTCGTTACAGATAATATCTGGATGATGACCACGTCGCGAAATATTGAGTTTGGCAACCTCACGGATGATATGGA